>Ga0302252_1000026_pt1 | contig 250676 bp, 221 predicted proteins | sample AAG_RA_Leu_MG_FD_193511 | JGI IMG/M metagenome (GOLD analysis project Ga0302252, IMG submission 193511) | Enriched activated sludge microbial communities from anaerobic digester in WTTP, New Holstein, Wisconsin, United States - AAG_RA_Leu | ecosystem: Engineered > Bioreactor > Anaerobic >... | reverse complement strand
ATAATAACGCTTTAACTACTAGCAGTATTTATGATAATGGTACTAATGTCGGTATTGGGAAAACAAATCCTGCCGTTACACTTGATGTTTCTGGTGCTATCACTGCCTCTGAGACAACTACCGCTAATCGATTCAAAGCGACTAATTTAGTAAGTTGCTCTAAACTTTTACTTGCGGACTCTGCTGGTACTATTACCTGTGGTCCTGCCCCCTATGTTCATCCAACAGGTTGGGGCAGTCAGCCCAACCCGGCTCTTACTGGTAGTAATGTTATTTCACAAATAACAGTTAATGGCACTGGTCATGTTACTGGAGTTAGTACTCGAGGTTTAACTGCTAGTGATATTGGAGCCCTAGCTTCCACTAGTTTAAAGCAAGCTGGTGACGCGGGTGATGGCGCAGTGAAATATACTGGCACCACTGCCAATGCTGGTTATTTTTATGGTGGTGGCACAACAGCGCCAAGTGACACTACTTATACATTAAATTTTGATGGTAAATTCCGAGCTACTCAACTATGTTTGGGAGGTAGCTGTAGATCATCTTGGCCAACCGGCGACGGCGGTGGATTGAGCGGTTCAGGAACGTCAAGCTATATAGCTAAATGGTCAGATAATAACGCTTTAACTACTAGCAGTATTTATGATAATGGTACTAATGTCGGTATTGGGAAAACAAATCCTGCCGTTACACTTGATGTTTCTGGTGCTATCACTGCCTCTGAGACAACTACCGCTAATCGATTCAAAGCGACTAATTTAGTAAGTTGCTCTAAACTTTTACTTGCGGACTCTGCTGGTACTATTACCTGTGGTCCTGCCCCCTATGTTCATCCAACAGGTTGGGGCAGTCAGCCCAACCCGGCTCTTACTGGTAGTAATGTTATTTCACAAATAACAGTTAATGGCACTGGTCATGTTACTGGAGTTAGTACTCGAGGTTTAACTGCTAGTGATATTGGAGCCCTAGCTTCCACTAGTTTAAAGCAAGCTGGTGACGCGGGTGATGGCGCAGTGAAATATACTGGCACCACTGCCAATGCTGGTTATTTTTATGGTGGTGGCACAACAGCGCCAAGTGACACTACTTATACATTAAATTTTGATGGTAAATTCCGAGCTACTGAATTATGTATTAAAGGTGACTGTAAAGACAATTGGCCAACCGGCACGGCTCATAATCCAGTTACTTTAGCAAATATTGGAACAACTTCAAATTCATCTGGTGCTAGTATAAATACTAATCAAGTACTGACCCTACAACCAGCGAGTGCCACTTATGGCGGCGTAGTGACCACGGGGGAACAGACCTTTGCTGGGACTAAAACCTTTAGTAGTAATATTATAGGCACAATTAGTACGGCTACCAAGGCTATTGCTTTGGCCAGTAATGGAGATAATTGTAATGCTGGTGAATATCCCTTAGGTGTTGATGCCGCTGGCAATGTCGAAGGTTGTACTACATTAAACACTTATTTAACTACTTATTATTATACTAAAGGTTCAGGAACGTCAAACTATATAGCCAAATGGTCAAATGGTGACACTTTAACTACTAGCAGTATCTATGAAAGTGGCACCAATGTTGGTATTGGGACCACTAATTTCACTGGTGATGCAAAGTTACATATTGATGGTGGTATTAATTTGGTTGGCGAGAAAACCATTATTAGTATGAATGGAAATGGAAAATTTGCCTTGTATAACAACCCCGGTGACTATGATTTTGTTATAGGGGCGCCATTTGGTGCGAAAGAGTGGTTGACAGTGGCACCAACGGCTTTAAAAACGAGCGGGAAAATTGATTTTAATGGTACTTTAGATGTTGCTAACAAGAAACGCATGGAAATAAGTGATACTAATAACAATATATTATTTTATAACAAAAATGGAGGACAATTTATGAAACTTTATATGGATAGTGATACCCCCACCCTCCAACTTAGCGATGCTAGTAACACTAAAGGAAAATTAGCGGTTAAAGGACCAATTGAATTTGGTGGTAGCTTAATGGTTGATAATAAGACTCGAATATCAATTAGCACTGATACCACTGGTATTACTTTTTTTAAACAGGATGGCTTAACTGAATTTTTTAAGGTTAAAACTGTTGGGAGCGGTATTAAAATGTCTATTGGTGATGGTGGATCTAATTCCGAATTGGATGTTGGCACTGTGGATCCTCTGTATACAATTGGCGGTAAACGTTATGCCACCTATATGTCTGGTATGACCGGAGTCAAGGAAGAAACTAGCGGAGTGCTTACCTTAGATAAAAATTCAGCTGGTTTATTTATGGCTAAATTAGATTTTATTCAATCCCCTGAGGGTTCTGATTTATGGCTTTTTGGCCGGACTACTAATATCATTAATAATCAAGAGCATTTTAATGAAATTACTTGTTTGTTGACGCCTAATTTTTCTGGGGAAACCTGGTATGAAAAAGATTGGGTGAGTAAAGATATAATTATTTTTGCTCGGCCAGATAATAATCAACGAGAGAGGGTGGAAGTGTCTTACCGTTTGACAGCGCCGCGTTTTGATAGCAATAGCTGGAATAATTATAGTAATAGTGATAACGAGGGATTTAATCTAGACCAATTATTAAAATAGGGTTATCAAACATCAATTAATAAAAAAAGACCGGTAACTAGTTAGGTTACCGGTTTTTTGTTTTATTTTATTAAGATCATTTTTTTAGTGGAGGAATACCGTCCACTGTTAATTTTATAAAAATAGATTCCTGCTGGCACTGTCCGCCCGCGGTCATCTTGGCCATCCCAGATAATAGTTTGTTCTCCGGGACTAAATTTTTGAGACTGGACTAAATGGCGAACCACTTGTCCTTTAATGTTGTATACCGTAATGCTGGTGCTGGCAGGGCTATTCACCTCAAATTTAATGGTAGTGCTATTTCTGAATGGATTAGGATAGCAGACATCATTAATATTAGGAGTATGGACTGGATCCGTGACCGGAGTTGGCAGGCTAATTTCAGTGAGCCAGGTGGTATCTGGACCACTAAAAGCTGGCCGATAGACAGCAACAGCATAGAGCTTAGTGGCATCTTGAGACAAATCTACGGCCTGGGTGACAAAAAATGGCAGGATATTTTGCGAGATTTGCCAGACCAGGTTCATGCTCTGGTTATAGCAGAACATTGATAAAGCAGTGCCGTCTTGTCCATTAGGATCATCTCCTAAAATGACCAGACAGGAAATTAATAACTGGTGGTTATTAAGTAGAAGGTGACGAATATGGGCTGTAGTGTCCGGTCCAGCCATATCAGTAGTAGAGATAAGCTGGTAATTGTCTCCTCTGTCTTCAATTTTGTAAAGGAGACTATTCACCCATGGATCTAATTGTATACCACCAAAGTAGATGATGTCATCATCTACTAAACCTACGGGCTCTAATAAGTTTGGCACCTCAAAACTCCAGATAACTTCTGCCGCAGTATTAATCTGGACTTTAGTTAATCTAATAGCGGTATTAGAAGTTGTGCCACAAAGGGTATTGTCAAAACAGTAAAAGATAGAATCAGAACTAGCTATAGCAAAATGATAAGCGCAGTGGTCTCCGCCCGCTGGAATAGCCCAGTTTCCTAGGATAACGCCGTTTTCATAGTTTAGCAGAATTAAATTGCTATAATTACTATAACATGTTAAAAAATTATCGCTTGTATTAGATATGGAAATGAAATCACCATAAGAACTTAAGTCACGAGTCCAGCATGTATCGCCACTGGGTGTTATCTTAACAATTTCTGATCCGTCGCTATAGCACAAATTTCCATCAGGGGTTTTGACTAAGCTATGTCCAAGATCCCCGTTAGCAGAATGGGGTTGTTGCCAGATTACCTCTTTAGTTAAGAGATCCACCTTTATTATGTAAAATGGCCAAAGAGTTTTTATATAGCAAAAATTGCCCATCACTACGGCATCGGAGACCATTTCGACACTAAAGGGTAATTGGTCAACATCTACTATTTGTGGCGCTTCTTGAGCTCCCAATAGGGCAGTCATAGCCATTAGTGAGATGGCTATAAAAAGATAGTGGATCTGTTTCATGGTCCACCTCCTTATATTTTTATTTTTAAAGTACTTATAGTTTTATTATGTCATAGTTTATATTTTTTGTCAATGGTTTCTTTTACTTCTTATTTCTGATATAATATCTTCATAATTATTTTTTCACTTTTTATGAAACGTTCCACTTATCTTATTATCTTTGGCCTTATTATTTGTGCTGGGTTAATTGGTTTTATTAACTGGCAAAATAATCATAGAGCCTTGCCTCAAGTAGCTGTACCATCTATGTCAAGTAGCAGCGAACCAGCCATAGTTACTGGGCCCAGTTTAGAAGACACCGAGGAGGTCGCTACTGCTCTCCCGGTAGGCCAAGCCAAGCGTCAGGTTACTCTGCCGCAGGATAGTGAATTTATAGTCAGCGGCAATACAGCTAGCTCTGGTATCCGCTTTATTGAAGGCTCCATTAAACCGCTTGATGTCCATGTCGGTGATACGCAAAATTTTCGTATTGTGGTAACTTCTCCTAATGGGATTAAACGGGTAGTCGCAGAAATTGAGACCGACAAGGGTATTAATGAAGTAGAATTAACTCGGGAAGGGATGATTAGTATTTTGGATACCCACCCTAATCCTTATGTTGTTAGCCCCAAAGACAATAGTTTACAGATTCTATCGGATAAAGAGTTAGCTCAAGCTAGAGAAAAAGAATATGAGCAAGAATTAGCTAGTAAACATGGAGATAAAGTTAATGCCGCGCAAGGTGAAAAAGAAGTCTGGACTGGTTCCTGGGTGGTTAAAGATACCCATAATAAAAATTATATCACCACCTTTGTCGCCTATGATAGCGCCGGCAATAGTGAAAAAATGTCTCTAGCTTGGTCAGATTTGTGTGAAATTCCTTTAAAGGGCAATTGGAGCACGGCTTCTACTGTTGATGGCTGTACGATTGATACTGCTTCCACAGATGGGGTGGAAAATGGCAATGTTGAGATTAAGGAGGGGAAAAATCTTAATATTTCCAATGGGGCTAATTTTGTTTGGAATGATGGGAAGGCCATAACTATACGACAGGGTGCGAAGATAACTATTAACACTGGGGCAAAGTTGGTGCAGGCTTATTTATATGTACCAGATAATGATAATGACCGGCATAGCCTACCGTGGGCCTTAGGCCAACAGATTTACTCAGTTGGAACTTCTACTCCCTCTGGTTATAATAGCAGAAATATAATAATTGGTTTGGATGATTGCTGTGATAATAACCAAGGGGCAGTGCCAGGTACTACTATTTATCATACTGACACCTTTACTAATGCCGTACATCCAGCCCTTGTTTATGATTGGGACTGCGACGAAATAGTTGAATTAAATCCAGAGACTAATGAAGACTGTGACACTAACACTGGCTTTATGGCGCAGAATGTCTATATTCATCGGGCTTGTACCGGTTTTGATATCGGGGGATGTTGCAGAGCAGATAAGGAGCCTTGTTGTGAGACCTCACCATCTACTACCGCTGGTTGTAGCTCTGTGGTGCCGCTTAGCTCTAGTAGTTGTGGCACTACTCACAATGTAGCCTGGAGGGCATCTTATTACACACAAGCGAATTGTTCAGGTACACCACATAACTATTATCGTCAAACATCCACTCAGGTTAGTTGCCAGTAATTTATTAATTAATTATTAAGAACTTTAGCTATTTATGCCTGTCAAAACTAATGCCCCCATTAGTATTAACATTACTACCTCTACTATTCTAAAGGTGGTGGGTATTTTATTGGTTTGCTATTTAGCCTTGTTAATTAAGGAAATTTTAGTGGTAATATTTGTAGCTGTGGTTCTAGCTAACGCTTTTGACCCCTTGGTAGATTATCTTGGGCGGCACAAATGGCCCCGGGCTCTAAGTATTAGTCTCATTTATATTATAGTTTTAGGATTGGTGGTTTTAATGTTTTATTTTTTAGTGCCAATTGTTATTAAGGAAGCTACTGACTTTGCTACTAGTTTGCCTTATTATGTTTCTAAGGTCTCGGCTTTTCTAGACCGCATGCGGCAAACTATGGGCCATTATGGTCTGGCTGGTAGTTTTCAAACCAATTTAGATAATTTAGCTGCTACAATTTCCGGCTGGACCATGCAGCTTATTACCGCGGTGTATGGGGCAGTTAATGGCTTATTTTCCGTCTTTCTAATTTTAGTTTTAAGTTTCTATCTGGTGGTGGAAGAAAATGCGATAAAAAAAATTGTTTGGTCTATTACCCCGGCCCGCAGTCAGGCCTATGCCATTAATCTGGTTAGCCGAATGCAACTCCAGATTGGTAATTGGTTTAGGGGGCAGCTGTTGCTTTGTTTAGCTATTTTCCTCTTAACTTTACTAGGTCTTTCTATTTTGGGGGTTAAATACCCCTTACTTTTAGCCTTGCTAGCTGGCGTTACTGAGGTTGTTCCGTACTTGGGGCCATTTCTCGGGGCTGTTCCCGCAGTACTAATTGCTTTAGTGCAATCACCCAATTTAGCTATAGTGGTTATTGTTGTTTATGTTATTATCCAACAATTAGAAAATAATATTTTAGTACCGCAAATTATGAAGCGGGTAGCCGACATTAATCCTATTGTCTGCATTATTGTCTTGATGATTGGCTACCGGTTAGCCGGGGCAGTGGGCGCAGCCATTGCTATCCCTATTACTACTGCTCTCTCAGTAGCCTTGCGTGATTTATTAAATTATAAGGAAAAGAAAGAATTGGCGGCTACTTAGTTTTTAGTTCATAACTAATGTCTTCTTATTTTTATGGCAACTATTTTAACTGGTGACCGGCCCACCGGCCGTCTGCATATTGGCCATTTATTAGGTTCACTGCTTAATCGGGCTGAACTGCAAACTCAACATGAAACCTACGTTGAGATTGCCGATGTTCAAGCCTTGACAGATCATTTTAAGCAACCAGCAACCATTAGAGATAATGTTTATGAAGTGGTTTTAGATAATTTAGCGGCTGGCCTTGATCCTAATATCTCCACGATTTTTATTCAATCACTAGTGCCGGAGATTGCCGAACTCACGGTTTTTTTTGGTAATTTAGTAACTCTTGCCCGTCTGGAACGGAATCCTACGGTTAAAAGTGAGATAGAACAGAAAAAGTCGGTTTTTAAGGGCGGGGTGACTTATGGTTTTTTGGGTTATCCCATTAGCCAAGCTGCCGATATTTTAATCTTTAAGGCGGAATTGGTGCCGGTTGGCGAGGACCAAGAACCAATGTTAGAGCAGGCTAGAGAAATTGCCCATAAGTTTAATACTATTTATGGCAAGACATTTCCTGAGCCACGAGCGATATTAAGTGATATCCCTCGTTTGAAAGCTTTAGACGGCAGCGCTAAGATGAGTAAAAGCTTGGGCAATGCTATTTATATTGCTGATGAGCCGGCAGTAATTGACAAAAAAATTAAAGCCGCTGTCACTGATCCGCAAAAAATTCGTCGTCATGACCCAGGGCATCCCCGCATCTGCCCGGTATATAGCTACCAGAAGATTTTTAATAGTTCCCAGGCTAAAGATATAGCTAAGGAATGTCAGGCTGGAAGATTAGGCTGTGTGGACTGCAAAAGCTGTCTAGCTAAAAGTTTAGCCGCTTATTTAGCGCCATTTCAGGAACGACGCAGGTCTTATGCTAATAATCTGCCCAAAGTTAGAGATATTGTCCGTGATGGCACGGCTAAGGCACGTCAGCGGGCTCGTGAGACTATGGAGGATGTCCGCGAGAAAATGCAAATTAACTATTGATCTTTAGTGGTTAATATCGTTTTCTAAGAAATGATAGATAGGCTCCAAACTCAATGTTTGGAGCTTTTTAAGTTCACTATTGGAAAAATTACTAAGGACGTAATCTATGGTCTTGTCAGGGTCAAGGGATTGAGGTGGTTTAATTCCAATCCGCCAGCGATTAAAGTTTTGTGTCTCTAGGCAGTCAATAATTGATTGCACGCCTTTATGGCCAGCTGAACGGCTGTCTTGTGACCACCGAGTCTGTCCTAGGGGTAAATCTAGCTCATCATGGATAATTAATAATCTATCTTTTAGGTCATCGGGGGTTAAGCCATAGTAATTAACAAGAGCTTTAACTGCCTGGCCGGAATTATTCATCATAGTTTGGGGCTTAACTAGCAGATTATTGCCTAGCGTTATGGTTTGGGATAATAGCCGCGATTTACTGTGCCATTTTGCTTGGCCTTGCAGCAATTCTTGTATTAGCCGGTCAAGGATCAGCCAGCCGGCATTATGGCGAGTGTAGAGATATTTACGGCCGGGATTGCCAAGACCGACAATAATTTTTTCCATATTATTGGATAATATCTTTAGGAGGTCTAGCGGAACGGCCACGGGCGATATGGACATTAATCGGGGTACCTAGAAAACCATAACTTTGGCGGATCGTATTTTGGATATAACGGACATAAGAAAAATGGAGATTATCTTTAGGGCCAATAGTAGCCGTAAAGCGGGGTGGTCCAGCTTCAGTTTGGATGAGGCTATAAATATGGGGGTGTCTGAGACCCTGGCCTTGAGCCGGGAGATGCTTTTTGACAAGGCGGCTGAGCAGATGATTAAGCTGGCTAGGACTTAATTTAGTAGAACGTTGTTGGCCCACTTCAATAATTAAGTCTAAGATATCTTGGACTTTAGCTCCAGTTTTAGCTGATACAAAAACAATTGGCGCAAATTTAATAAATGGCAGTTTGTCATAGATAAGGGCAGTAAACTTTTTAGTATCGCGCTGAGGTACTTTATCCCATTTATTAGCAACAATAATTAAGCTTTTTTTACGATCAATAATTTCCTCGGCCAGGCTGGCCTCTTTATGAGTAATGGGCTGGCTAATGTCTATAACTAGCAGAGCTATATCGGCTTCATTGAGCTGTTTTAGACTTTTAGTCATCCCCCTTTTTTCTAAGCTATTTTTAGCTTTAGGTTGGCGGCGGCTTAGACCAGCAGTATCTATGAGCTCAATAATTTTTTCTTGGTATTTAATAATAGTACTTTGCGGTTCACGGGTAGTGTGGGGCTGAGAGCTAACAAGCATTCGCTCGTAGCCGCTTAGACTATTAAGTAAGCTGGATTTGCCAACATTAGTTTTGCCCATAATAACCACCCGATAGTCTGGGGTAATAGTTAAATTAGGTCTCGCGGCTATTTTATTAGTTAAAGGTGTCTTTTGTTTTTTAATTTGCCGGACAATTTCATCTAGCAAGTCGCCAGTTCCTTGCCCGGTTAAGGCGCTAACTGGCCAGGGATCGCCCCAGCCTAGAGTATAAAACTCAGTTAATTCACTAAGATAGCGAGGATTTTCTGTTTTATTAGCTACTAGGAGAATGGGGATATTGGGAGATAAAATTTTTTGGCAGGCTCGGGCTAATTCCCGGTCCCCTGGTAATAGGCCAGCACGAGCGTCTACTACAAAAAGCACAACTGCGGCTGTCTGGAGCAACTGACCCGTCTGATACTGCATCTTTTCTGATAAATCCTGGAGTTTATGGGCTTTTTTATGGCCCATAGTAAGATAGGTGAGTTCACTTAAGCCGGCAGTATCTATGAGTTCAAAATAGCAATGATTCCAGTTAATAACTTTATGGTTGGCATCGCGGGTAGTGTGATCAATGGGTGAAACTAGGGCCTGGGAGGTGCCGATTAAACGATTAAACAAGCTGGATTTGCCAACATTGGTGCGGCCAATGATAATGACTGGACTGGGTTTAATGGTTGGCATATTATTGTTCAGAATAATTGTTGCCTAAAATGAGGATAAAATCTGGCTGGGTCATATCCTGTTTGTTTTTAAGGAGTTCGCTGGTTTCGGCCGCCAGCCAGTCGGGGATATTTTGCACTGCCACTGCTTTAGTCTGGTATTGCAGTAGAGCTAAATCTTCTGGTTTAGCGCCATAAGTTAGGTCATAAATAGTAGTTGTTGGAAGATTTTTGTGGCTGGTATTACTAACATTAACTACGGTAAAACCATATTTTTGTAATTTAGTTCTGGTACTGGCGGCTAGTCCATTAATGGCTGTGCTGTTGCGGATATCTAGTCTGGCATTAGCTTTAGCTGGCAGGTCGGCTGGATTAATAGCAGGAGCAGGGCTAGTAGCAATAATTTCTGATGATTCACTAATATTACTATCTGTGGTAGGGCTAACAATAGTTTCCTCGGCTGGCGACTCTAAAAGAGCCGCATTAAATTGGGCAATAATTTCTTTAAAATCGCCACCCCTAGGCACTAAAAGATAGGCTCCGTCGGCGCCTTTTTGATCATAGAGCAAACCTGTCGGGCTGTTATCTAGGCTAAGGTTAATGATATTTTCTGCTTTCATGTCTTTAGCTAATTGCCAGGCGCTTACTAATTCTTCCGGGGTTAGATTAGTGCTGACATGATTTTCGGCATCACTAATGATATTCATGATTAGCTTAGGCTTGAATAGATTATTGGTATCAAAAAGTTTTTCTTTAATAGCCGCTAATATTTTCTGTTGCCGTTTAGAACGGGCAAAATCTGAGCCTTCAGCCCCGACGCCGTGACGCGAGCGAGCATATTTGAGAGCTAATTCTCCGTCCATGGTCTGCCGACCAGCATCAATATGTAAATGTTCAAAGCGGCTATAATAATCTGGATTTTCTTCTTCTCCCATAATGGGATAGCTATAATCATCTAAAGTATTGTCCACCTCAACTTCAATGCCGCCTAAATCATCAATTATTTTAATAAATCCAGCAAAATCTACCCGAAAATAATAGTGAATGGGAATTTCTAAAATTTCGCCAATTAAATCCGCAGTAGCTTGGCCGCCGCTGCCCGGTTCTTTAGCTTCAGCTAGGGCATTAGCGCTGTTTATTTTACGCCAGCCATAGCCAGCAATGGGGACGCTGAGATCGCGGGGGATGTTCATTAAAACTAGACGTTTAGTTGACGGTTGGAAACTACCGACTATTATAGTGTCAGTTAGATTAGCTCCATCATGGTTAGGTCCGCCCATGCCCAGAAGCACAAAATTAATTCTATCTTGATCCTCGCCTTGAAGAGGAACGCGCTTATCAACTCCTAATTTGAATTTAGTAAGTAGAGAGAAGCTTTTCCAGAAAGAAAATTCTTGTTTATTACCATTATTAGTTGCCAGTCCTGTGGAGGCCGCTGATAGCACCCGCCAGCTTAAATATCCTAAAAGGATCAGGCCAATAATTAAAAAGAACACACCTGAATGTTTTTTCGGCAATCGTGGTTTTTCAATAATTGGCGGTCGTCTTAGTGGCAATCTACCATCTGTTTGCTCTTCCGGAGATCGCCGTTCTCGCTTGGACTCAACCGTAATTTTAATTGGCTCAGCTAGGTTATTGGCCGGCTCTAAGGGTTCAAAATGAGCTTCAGGGTTAATATCGGGACTATTAAGCATTTCGGCTAAGGGGTCATCAGATGGCCGGGGATCAAGGGGTTTATACATAGTGATGACAGAATTATGACAAAAAATGGTTTTGTAAGATGCAAAACCATTTAATAGTATAAAAGATTTTTTTAGTTTTGGCAACTTGACCAGCGCTTCCTCCGGTGCTATATTAAGCTCAAGCTTCATTAAGAAGCTTTTGATTAGTGTTAATTATTCCATGATTTTTACTCCTGAATTCCAAATTCGCTGGCGATCCCGGTGGCATTCATTTTTAGAAATTGTCAAAATTGTCGTTATTTCGGCGGCGATTGTTATTCCTATTCGGTTATTTATTGTCTGCCCTTTTTATGTCCAAGGGGCTTCTATGGAACCAAATTTTTATGATAGGGAATATTTATTAGTAGATGAAATAAGCTATCGTTTTCGAGAACCTGAACGTGGCGAGGTGGTCGTTTTTCGTTATCCCGAAGATCCACGGGAATATTTTATTAAGCGCATTATTGGTTTGCCGGGTGAAACATTAAAAATAGATAATGGTGGGGTGTATCTGCTAGATAAGTCTACTAATTCTTGGACTAAACTTGCGGAATCCTACCTAGTCAGTGATAGTGATACCTTGGCTTTTGAAGCTCAACAAGTTACTTTAGGGCCAGACGAATTTTTTGTTTTAGGAGATAATCGTGAACATTCTCGAGATTCACGATATTTTGGACCGCTTAATCGGCGTTATTTAATTGGCCGAGTGATGTTTCGCGGCTTGCCCTTGAAGCGCGTGCAGTTTTTCAAGGCTCCGACTTATTAAAATTTAATAGTTATAATTAACTATTGGTATGAGTAAAAAAAATAATCAACTTTCTGGTCCAACAATTCAGCCGCGACCAGCGATGCGTCCGATTCATCGGGTTAAGGGCATGAAGGATATTCAGCCAGGCAATTATGACGCTTGGAATTTTCTTTTACGGTCCACTTTTAAGTTAGCTGAGTTTCATGGTTTTGAACGCATTGATACTCCGGTGCTAGAAAGTTTTGCTTTATATGAGCGCTCTAGCGGACGGACGAGTGATATTGTAACTAAAGAAATGTATAGTTTTGTAGATAAAAGCGGCGAACGTTTAGCTTTACGACCAGAAGCTACCCCTGGTATTGTGCGCGCTTATATTGAACACGGCTGGTTTAATCTGCCTCAACCGCTTAAAACTTTGTGGTATGGGCCGTTATTTCGTCGTGATAAACCTCAACTAGGACGCTATCGGCAACACCATCAGCTTAATTTTGATATCTTTGGTGAAGCTGGTCCGTGGGCCGAGATACAATTACTCTTTTTAATTCACGAGCTGCTTCAAGATTGGGGCATTAAGGCCCAAATAGATATTAATAGTTTGGGGTGTGCTGATTGCCGACCTAATTATACCAATGAACTGGTAAAATATTATAAAGAAAAAAAGCATCGGGAACAATTATGTCCTGATTGTCGCCGACGTTTATTAAAAAATCCTCTACGCCTTTTAGATTGTAAAGAGCCAGCTTGTATAGCCCTAGCCCAAGACGCACCTCAGATTATTGATTATCTTTGTGGACCTTGTAAAGAGCATTTAGTTAAGGTATTAGAATTTTTAGATAATTTAGGCATTCAGTATAATTTAAACTCCCAGTTAGTGCGGGGCTTAGATTATTATGACCGTACTGTTTTTGAGGTAGTTATGCCTAGCGCCTCAGCTCAACGGCCCTTGGCTTTGGGAGGTGGCGGCCGCTATGATCATTTGATTGAATCTTTGGGTGGACGGCCGACTCCGGCCTGTGGTTTTGCCTTAGGCCTAGAAAGATTATTACTGAATCTTGAGCCTCATAAGGTTGCAGCTAGTAAGGAGCGGCCAGATGTCTTTTTGGCTCAATTAGGTGAAGGGCCGCGTCTTAAGTCTTTACGGCTGTTTGAAGAATTGCGGCAAGCTGGTTTAGCCGTGCACCAGTCTTTTACTAAAGAAAGTTTAAAGGGTCAACTGGCTATTGCCAATCAGCTAAAAGTAAAATATACTTTAATTTTAGGACAGAAGGAATTATTAGATGGCACGATTTTATTGCGCGATATGGAGTCGGGGTCGCAGGAGGTAGTGGATTTTAAGAAAATTAAGTCCATTTTACTGAAGCGACTAACGAAAGCTAGATAATTTATTTATATAATAACTAGAAAGGTAGAATAATTATGGTGGAATTTAAACGTAAACCGGGAGAAAGCTTTGAGAGCTTTATTAGACGTTTTAATAAACGTCTACAGCTTGATGGCAGATTGATGCTAGCTCGGGAGAAACATTATTTTCACAAAAAACCCAATAAACGGCAAGTGCGTCAAAGCGCCTTGGTGCGTCAAGCCTTGCGGGAAAAAAGGGAATATCTAGGAAAGATTGGTCAGCTTAAGGATGGCTTTCGCCAATAATGCTGAGTTATATTAATGAAAAATAAAGACCGCTTTAGTGGTCTTTATTTTTTTTAGCTGACGGTTGTTGGGCAGAAGAATGTTGTGGCCACCAATGTCGGAGATTAGCTAGACTCATTAGGCGGTTTACGGGTGAGGGTTTAAGATATTGTTTGATAGCATTTTTCGCTTTCGTGGTTTTGACAAACTTTAACCAGGCTGGATCGGGGTTAGTTTGCTGTTTATCTATAATGATTTCTACTATATCATTATTGTGTAATAGTTCATCAAGCTGGCCGATTTTATTATTAATTAACACTCCTTTAGCCTTATTACCAATATCTGTATGGACGGCATAGGCAAAATCAATGGGGGTAGATCCTGTTGGGAGTTCATAGACATCGCCCTTAGGACTTAATACGAAGAGGCGGTCGTTAAAAATATCTAGACGTAGTTGTTGAATAAAGGTTTTAGTGTCCGGGCTATTTTTTTGGGCGTTTAATATTTCTTGAATCCAGCCAACATGAGGGGCTGGCCGTTTACTGCCGTATTTTTTATAGCTCCAATATGCAGCCATGCCATATTGGGCCCGCTCATGTATTTCTGGTGTTCTAATTTGAAACTCAGTAGCTTTACCTTCGGGCCCAAAGACAGTAGTATGTAAACTTTGGTAACCATTAGGTTTCGGTAAGGCAATATAATCTTTGAAGCGGCTCATATTGGGCCGCCAGAGATTATGAATAACTCCCAAGGTACGGTAGCAGTTGTCAATATCAGGGACAATTACTCGCAGGGCGAAGACATCATAGATTTCATTAAATTTACGGTTTTTGTCTTGCATCTTTTGCCAGATACTATACAAATGTTTAAATCGTCCATTAATTTCGTGGGGAATATTTAATTTATCTAGGGCTTGACTTAACTCTTTAGTCATTCGTTTAATGTATTGATTTAGCTCTAGCTTCTTGTCCACCTTATATTTCTGGGATAATTCTTGGTATTCCGCAGGATGTAGATATTTGAAACACAAATCTTCCATTTGCCATTTGAGGTGCCAAATACCAAGAAGATCGGCAATAGGTACATAAATATCTAATGTTTCATTAGCAATGGCCTGTCGTTTGGTATCTGGCAGATATTCTAAGGTTCTTAGATTATGCAAGCGGTCGGCGAACTTAATAAAAATAACCCGTATATCTTTAGCCATGGCTAAAAACATTTTTTTAAGACCCTCACGGTATCTAATTTGGCCATGATATTCTAGGTTACTAAGTTTAGTGACGCTATCTACTAAGAAAGCAATATCTTCACCAAATATTTTTTTAATATCGGCTAATTTATATTTAGTATCTTCGGGCACATCATGTAATAGACCGGCGGCAATGGTTTTAGCATCTAAGCCCATTTGCGCCAAAATAAAAGCAGTCTGAAGCGGATGTTCTAGATATGGCTCACCGGTTATTCTTTTTTGCCCTCGATGGGCCTGAGCCGCAAAATTATAGGCTGATTTTATTAATGCTATGTCATTCTCAGATAAATAATTCCGAGCCTGGGCGATAACTTGATTAATAGTCATAAACTCTTGTTAGTTTGGTGTAGCTTATGCTATACTAAAACTATAGTTTAATTTTTTAAATCAGTCAAAATTAACATGGTTAGTTTGCTGCATCGTCTTGCTTACCTTGGAGCCACTTTGGCTATAGCGGTTTTAGTCGGGTTGCCATTAGCGGCCATGTCCCAGGGTAATTTAAGTGAAGAGGATTTAGGGGTAGAGTATATGGCCCAGACTGGCCTATCCCGGGAAGATCCACGGATAGTTATTGCGCGGATTATCCAAATTGCTCTAGGATTTTTAGGGACTATTACGGTAGTCCTGATTATTTATGCTGGTTTTATTTGGATGACTAGCCAGGGTAATACTGACAAGGTAGATAAGGCTAAGAAAATATTAAAATCAGCAGTTATTGGTCTATTAATTATTTTATTATCTTTTGCCATTGTCACTTTTATTATTAATAAGCTATTGGGAGTAGAAGGTGGTGGTGGAGGCGGGGGTGGTGGCAATACATCTTCCAATACAGATAATGTTAGTCTGGTAGCTTTAGGTAATAGCATTATTAAGAGTGTTTATCCGGCGCCAGGGCAAACTGATGTACCAAGAAATACTGGTATTATTGTGACTTTTCGGGAGAAGATGAAAGTTTCCACCATTTGCCAGGGTGCTGATGATGCGGTTGGCACTTGTAGCAGTACCAATATAGTAGCGGATAATGTTAAATTTTTTAAAACAGCTGATGGGGATAATCCAGCTACTAATTTAGCCTTTAATAAGGTCAAAGTCAGCACTAACGACGGCAAAATTTTTGTTTTTGTCCCGACTGAATATTTGGGTTCGCCTAACGGTAATGTTTGGCAATCAGTTAAGCTTACTACCGGCATTAAAAAGGCTAATGACAAGCCAGCTTTTACTTTAAGTGGTTTTGCTTGGCAGTTTGAGGTTAGTTCTCGAGTTGATTTAACTCCGCCGCAAGTTCGGTCAGGTGGTATTTTCCCTGTTCCTGATAATGGTCGAGATATTCATCAAGGGGTGCAGCCGGCTCAGCCGGCAGTAGCGTCAATCTCAGTGGTGTCTTTACCTCAACCCCTGTCTTTAGCCACCGTAGGTACGCCAGTGGCCTTAAGCGGGATGACCCCAGCTCGCATAGAGGGTACTTATAATTGTAGCGATAGTGGGACTATTCATGTAGTAGTAATCCTTAATAATCCATTAAAAGCTCAGGCCAGTGGCATCTCGGGGGTTATTAATGATGACGATGTTAGTGATGGTCGTATTAGTCTAGGTTGTGGCTTAACTTTAATAAAAAATGGTACTTTACCACCAGACAATCATGGCACACTTGGAGCTGGTGATGGATGGGATGTTCAGGTAACAGCGGCTCATCCGGGAGAAACACTAACAGTCGGCAGTCAGACTTATCGTTTTGTTAGCACAGCTGACAGTAATCCTAACCATATCGTAGTAGCCACTAGTGTGTCAGCCATGGCTAATAATATTGCCAGTAGCATTAATAGTACTAATAGTGAAGTTACTGCAACGGTTAATATCGATGGTTCTTCAATTAATTTTCAAAGCCGTACGGCTGGCAGTGACGGCAATTATTTAAATTTATCTACTGATAGCTCATCTCTCCATATTTTGTCTCAATTCAGTGGTGGCCAGGACCGTGCTGAGAATATTAGGGTTGTTGATCGTCCCGATGCGCCTCGTAATTCTATTATTCAGATTAATTTTTCTGAGCCCATCAATCCCTTGACCGTCGTTGGTAATAGTGATGATGTGAACGATACCATTGCAGTAACGGCCACTAATCCTTCTGGTGCAGTCAACAATGTTAATGGTCGCTTTGTTATTTCTAATCAATATAGGACGCTGGAGTTTATTCCCAATGAAGATTGTGGAGTAAATGCTTGTGGTGAAAAAATTTATTGTCTGCCAGCTAGCAGTACCCTTACTGTTATGCTTAAGGCCGCTGCCCTGGCTTCTTGTACTAGCGACAGTGATTGTGTAAGCAAAACTCCATATACTCATTGTGTTAACAATTCTTGTCGTCGGGCCGAGGGCGACCATTATCCTTTAGCTAATTTACCGTTAAGCGCTGGTATAGTTGATGCTAGTTTTAATTCTTTAGATGGCAACCGCAATATGAAGGTGGTGGGGCCGGTTAATTACTATATTGAAAATGATAAAGATAATAGCCAGGGAGATAGTTATAAATGGTTTTTTGCGGTTAGTGATGAAATTGACTTAACTCCGCCAAAATTACAAGCCGCTTCTTTAAATCCTAGCTTGACCCTAGAGCACATCCCCCTAAATCAGTCAATTGAGTTTAGTTTTGACAAACTAATGATGGCTAGCACCTTAACTAGCGGCGAAGCAGTTATTAATAATAATCACCACCATTTAATTAATTTGTTTAGTGCTGGCTTAGCGCCCGGCTATTGGATTACTAGTGAGCCCATAGATATGGGTATTCCTGATGGCTATCCAGATTTTACTAAGGTGACAGTTAATCATAGTCAATTGTCGGATGCGACTAAATATTCCGTAGAAATTGGCTCTGGAGTAAAAGACATTAGACAGAATTGTTTTAAACCTTGTCGGGATAATGCTGCTTGTAGTGCTACTCAGGCTTCTTGTTGTCAAGGCATGCCAGACAATGATCCAGAGTGTGGCCAATAACTTATTTATATGTCAGGAATTAGAAAAATATTATTAAGCAGTTTGGTAGTAATAAGTTTCATGAGCCCGGGACTAGGACGCTTGCCCGTAGCTCAGGCCCAGGGGCTAACAAGCGAAGATTTGGGTGTCCAATATGCTTCTTCTATTGGCCTCACTGTTCAAGATCCACGGGTTACAGTAGCTAAAATTATTAGAATAGTTTTAGGTTTTTTGGGGACTATTGCGGTTATTTTAGTAATTTATGCTGGTTTTATGTGGATGACCAGTAACGGCAATGAAGATAAGGTTACTAAGGCTAAAAATATCTTAAAAGCAGCGGTTATTGGATTAGTGATTATTTTATCCGCTTTTGCTATTACCAGTTTTATTATTAATCAGTTACTAGAGGCTATAAATGGTCCCAATACGCCACCCACACCGCCTGGACCAGGTAGTATTGTTACATCTGAGACGGATTTACATATTACTGGAGTTAGTCCGTCTGATGGGGCCTCCGGTCTGCCACGCAATACCACTATTCGTTTTCAATTTAATGGGTTTATTGATTCAGGGAGCGTAACCGGCGCTACTGCCGCAGTACAAGCCAGCGGAGAGACTATTGCCGGACAATGGTTGGTCAACGGCCGAGAAATTGTTTTTAAACCAGATAGTATGTGTACTGGCAGCTGCGGTGAAGTGCGTTGTCTGCCAGAAAATGGGGTAATCAGTGTTCATCTTACCTCAGATATTAAAAGTCTAGGGACTAATCCTAAACATTTAGTCTGCGGTGGCCTAGGCCTGTCTTGTGACTTAACTTTTAGTGTTGGTTCAACTATTGATTGTCAGGATCCGCAGGCTGAGTTTATATCTACTATTGGAATATGTGCCGAGACCAATAATCTAGTCCAAGTGGCGGCCACTGATGATAGTAGTCTAGCCAGATTTGAATTTTTAGCTAATGGCCAGCAATTTTATTTAGCCACCGGTGATTTTGGCCCGGCTTATGAAGCTAGAGCTTATTGGCAACCAACTAGCACAGCCGGCGAGCACTTTACCTTAAAAGCCCTAGTTGATGATATTGCTAGTCATCAAACCACCATTGTGCAGGCTGGTCAGCTCTTGCCAGCTCATTGCTGTAATGGGCAAAAAGATAGCGACGAAGAGGGTATTGATTGCGGTGGCAGTTGTTTGAGGTGTCATGGCTCGGCCTGTGCTAGTGACCAGCAATTACCCGGGACCAGTTGTAATAATAATTTATGCCGTTCTGGTTTTTGTACGTCTCAAGGTTCTGATGTTACTTCTTGTAAGGTCGCAGGCTATGCTACTGGCACAGCTAGTTGTTGTTTATGCAAGGATAAGCCGCGAATTACTAGTTTAAGTCCGCGAGGTGGTTTTTGCCATAATAATCATGACCAGTATTGTTCATCTGACAGTCAGTGTACTACCACTGGCGATACTTGTGACAGACATCAACCCAATGCCAAGGCTGGTAACTTAATAACCATTTTGGGCAGCGGTTTTGGCTCAAGTACGGGGTCTGTTATTTTTACAGATAGTAAATTGGGTGATTTGGCCGTGTGCGGTAGTAATAGTTGGTCAGACAACCAAATTATTGTTAAAGTGCCGAGCGGGGCAACAACTGGTATAGTTCAAGTCAAAAATAAAGATAATTTTGTTGCTACTAGCACACAAGATTTAATTATTAATAATATCGCTCGACCGGGGTTATGTTCTTTAAGTAAAGCCTCAGGTACTACTGGGGAACAAATAGATTATCATGGTCTTAATTTTGAAAATGGCGCAACCTCTACTATTGCTTTATATGGCACTCCTTTGCATCCAATTTTTGCGAGTGAGTCAATAGTGTCTCCTCCTAATTTATTGAAAGCCATAGTACCCAGCTTGCAATCTGGTTTAGTGACGACCTTTGTGCGTAACGATAGCCCATCTCTAGCTGGACCAGCGAGTAATTTTTTGTTATTTCATAAATTGGTTGATCCCGGTAGCGAGCCGCAGATTACTAGTTTTGAACCAACCAGTGGACCGCCGGGTCAATATGTCACTATTTTTGGCCATGGTTTTGGCAACATCAAAGGCAATAGCAAGGTATTTTTTGGCACTACTGAGGCTAATTATAATTTTCCTGAGGTTTGCGCTTCTTCAGTTTGGTCAGATAGACAGGTTATTGTGAAAGTACCAAGTGGGATAAGCGGTTCTCCAGTTTTAAAGATGGAATTGGCCAATGGCGCTACCCTAGAAGCTCGTGAGCCATTTACAGTTAATACTAAGCCATTAGCTCCTAGTCTATGTTTGATTAGGCCGACAGTTGGTCCACCATCTACCAAAATAGAAGTTTGGGGGGAATATTTTAGAACTTATGATAATCAATATAGTAAATTTAGTTTTCAGCCAAATATTTTTGCATCATCAACTTATTTAAGCTGGCAGGATGACGGCACTTTAAGTAAGGCCTCTTCTACTGTGCCGGCCGAAGCAGTTACTGGTCCGGTTCGTATTATTAATTCGCAAGGAGTAAGTAATGGTCTTAATTTTAAGGTTGGGTCTTGCCGCAATAATAGTGATTGCCTAGGCCAAGTTTGTTGTCCAGCTTCTTCAGCTAATGCTGGCCAATGTCGTGCTAGCGGGGCAGATTGTTATGGATTAGCTAGTACTTGTGTCTACCGTTGGTCATTTACTACCGGTAGCGGTAATATGAGTTGTCCTTCTAGCACTACGGCCTGTGGTAGTAAGTGCTGTCATAATGATACTCAACTCTGTATTAATAACGTTTGTACTAATAAGACTTTGTTGTCTTGTAATGACTATTCTCAATGTAATGGTGCCCTTTATTGTCCTAATTCACCTGGTTGGTGTAGCCAGAATCCTGATTCTACTGTCATTCAAGGTCTTTGTGGTGATGAGTCTTGTAAAAAATTATTTGAAGAATATAAAATTCCATTTAGTGATGCTGTTTATAATGAGACAATTAATAAATGTCTTATTAAAGATGGCACTTGTGATTTAGCTCAACAAGTTCAATTTCAATTGGGAGCTAATAAAGTAACCTATTCCTTGACTTGTGAAAATAGTTATTGGACGACCCGTTTAACAGCCGGTCAGTGTCCATCTGATACTTCAGAATATGGTCAATGGCAGTTACTGACTAATAATATTTGTCAAAGTGACAAGAAGTGTACTAATTGTCTTGCCCCTCTTCAATGTCTAGTTACTAAAGAAGGTACTGGCTCTTGCGGCCTTAATCAAAAGGTATGTGGTGACGGCTTTAAATGTGATTCTGGAAAGTGTGTAAAAGAAGCCCGGCAGTGTGAATGTTGTTGTGATAAGAACTTAAATAAAGAAGATAAAACCAATCCTGGCTGTTGTTTGCCCCTTACCTGCGATGGCACCTGTGGTTCAGGCCCAGGCCCAGATAATAGGGATTTTGGTGTTTGTTCGGGTTGCGCGGCCGCTGGCCCTTCTACTACCACCAGGGATGCGGCTTGTAATTGTTTAGGTACTACTGGCAAATATTGTAATACTGCTACTGCGGCTGGTTTTTGTAGCGATTGTGCTAAATTATCTAAAGAGGAATGCACAGCCCATAGTACTTGTTGCTACGATACGATGCTTGATAAATGTCGGGGGACAATAGAGGGCAATAGGTTATCTGATGGCCACTGTGGTTATTATGAGTGTGATAGTTATGCTTGTGCTAGTAAATTAGTGCCAAAAGGGCAATATACCACTAAGGCTGATTGTGAAGCTGGCTGCCGGGTTATTAATTTACAGGGCGAATCTTGTGATTTAGCTACCACTACAATACTTGGTCCAAATTATGTTCAGCAAATAGGTTGTGGCTACCAATTTTGTTCAGCACCGTTTAGTTGCCGTACAGTCAGCGGTCCTAGTGTTACTAGTACTAATCAGGTTGATTGTGGCGTTTGTTGTTGCGATCCAGCCAACGACCATTGTAATAAGCTGAGTCCTAATTTATATTGTGCTGCTAATCGTGATCAATGTACCGGTGCCAAAAGAGGTTTATGCTGTGGTTGTCAGAGGGACGATGAATGTGGTAGTTATATAAATAACGGCTGTGGTCAAGATAGCTGTTGTCGGGCCAGGGCGTCTTTAAAAAATACTACTCCTAAAAATAATGATCAGGCAGTTTGTCGTAATGCCTCAATTGAAGCTTTTTTTAGTAAACCAATGGCGGTTAATAATTTATCCAATAATGTTTTATTAATTGCTGATTATGGCACTCAAGAATCTTGTCCTAACGGTACAACTTATTTAGCCTCAGCTGATAGTTTACTCAAAGATAGTTGGTGGGGTAGGTTAAAAAATAGATTATTAGCCTGGTTGCGCCCTGATGTATTGTCAGCTGAACTTGAAGATGTCTTGCCAGTTGGCCCGGCAGTGGAAGATCATACTTATTGCGCCTTAAATAAAACAATTAAAGTGAAAGATAAACGTCTAATTATTCAGCCTAGCGGTATTTTACCAGCCAATCGTCTTATATTTGTGGTCTTAATTACTGATAGTAATTTGCAAGATGGTCAAGCAGAGGGCATAATTGATCAGCATGGTATTGGCCTGGCTGGTGGTCAGCCACTTCAATTTAATAATTTGCACTTACCGGCTACTTTGTCATGGTCATTTAAGACTAGTAACGAAATTTGCCGTATTGATCATGTGGAGGTTGATCCTACTTCAGTATTGCTTTCCGATATGCAAGCTAGCAGCACCATTAGGGCAACTGCCGTTGATTTTACCGGTCAGGCGCTGTCATCATATTATCCTCAATATAGTTGGGAGTGGTTGTGGTCGGTGGGTAATCCAGCAGTGGTCCGGTTAACTGCTGATAATGAAGAGGCAGTATTACGACCGCAAAATAAAAAAGATGCCGAGACTTATGCCCGGGCCACCGCTCAGGTTACTGCTGATCAGGCGGCTGTTCCCGGAGCGTCGTTACCTAATTTTTATGAGGATGCTTTGGTGAGAGTATTTTTATGTGCTAATCCTTGGCCCGCCCGTCGGGCAGACGGCAGTTGGCAGCCGTGGACAGACAGCGCCACTAATATGCAATTTTATTATTGTCGTGATGGCGAGGGGAATAACCAATCGGCAGATTTGCCTGGTCTTAAAGTAGTAAGCAGCACTGATCCGCAAGCTAGCAGTCCAGCCTTTTATTTTTTCCGCTATCAGCCAATAACTACAGCACCGGTTAATGTTAGTGCTTCAGCAGTACCAGCCGGAGGGGCTGTTCAATTAAAATGGGATCCTTATCCTGGCGCTAGTGGCTATAAGGTCTATTATGGTTTAGATAGCGGCCAATATTTTACTGATCCGCTATATGTTGATAGCAACAAGACTCAGGCTACAATTAGCAACTTGATCAATGGGCAGTTATATTATTTTGCTGTTTCAGCCATTGTGCCGGTTGATTTAACTACTTTTGCCGAAACGCCTGTTTCGATTGAGGCAGTGATACGACCCCAAGATACGATAGCGCCGGCAGAGGTTCGTTGTTTAAAGCAGGTTAGAGGTAAAAATCGTTTAGATTTAACCTGGCAACGCAATCAAGATGATACTGTGGGTTATCGGGTAGAATATAGGGCTAGCAATGCGACTGGTGCTGGTCAAATTTTATTAGTAGATCAACCTGTTAGTGGCACGGAAGTAAGGGCCTCAATTGTTAACTTAATAGACCCTCAAAATATTATTGTTACTGTTAAAGCAGTAGATGCTGCTGGTAATATTAGTCCAGCCCAGTCTTCCAATTTGACTAATTGTAAATAAGAATAATTTGGTGGTAATAAAGCTTTGTGTTATAATAATTTAGTTTAATTTAAAAATAAAAACTATGTTTGAGGAAGTGAATAACCAAAATGCTGCAGCTGCCGCGAATACTCCGGAGGCTCAGAACAATAATCCTGCCGCCGGTCAACCGACAGCTGAATCTTCTAAGGGAGAGCCAGTAGTGCAGGACATTTTTGCTAATATGGATGATAAGCCCGATTCTAACATCCCGCTAAATCCTGACTCTTCAGGAATGATTACTAAGCCAGTAGAAACTAATGCTGGCACTCAGTCGGCTCATCAACCGCCAGTAAAATCTACTAGCAAGGCTAAGTTGGTTTTGATTATTTTAATTATTTTAGTGGTAGTAGCCGCCGGGGTGTTAGTTTACAGCCAATACTTTAAACAAGCACCGACTGAGGCTATTATCCCCGAGAGCGTTGTTAATATTGAGGAAAATGCGCCAGTTAACGATTCTGAGGCGGTGACAGAACCTCTTACTGCCGATATTGTCGAGCCAGAAATTAATTTTGAAGAACCAGCGATTATAGATACTAATTTCCCCACCGAGGAAGGTGAGCCGATAGTAGAGACCGAGAATGGCACCAACACGGGTGAAGGCATTATGCCTGAAGAGCCGGTTCTGCCAGAGGAAGTGGCAGTTGATTTAGACAGTGACCAAGACGGCCTATCCGATGCTGATGAAATCAATATTTATGGTACTAATCCTTTAAAATCGGATACTGACGGCGATGGTTATTTAGACGGTGACGAAGTAAAGAATGGCTATAATCCTTTAGGAGAAGGTAGTTTAAGTCAATAGTGGCTTTTTTGATTATTTGGTATTATGTCGGAAGCGCCGACTAACAATCTTAAAATCGCTTATTCTGACGACATCAATCCTTCCACCGAACAAATTGAATTGGTCAAGCAGAGTGAAGCTGTACCCGGCAATGAAGAAGGGCAGTATATTTATACTATGCCCAGTGCTTTTCGTTTTGGCCCCAAAACAAATACTACCAATAAAATGGGTTTACTTATAATGGGGCTTGGTATAGTACTGCTAATTGGACTGGTTTATGTTGGTTTTTTAATAATTACCAAAAAACCGGTTTTTAATTTTAATCCTGCCCCGCTTGATAATAGTGAGGCCATATCTGCGCCTAGTAATCCACCCATTAACACCTCGTCAGCTGTTGCTGCTACTAGTGAAGTAGCTATTGATTTATCTGACCCCGAACAGGCCTATTTGCAATTACGATTAAAATTAGACCAAGCCCTGACCTTAGAAGATTATTTTAATATCTTTATTGCTGGTGCTAGCCAAGGCAAAGCCCAAGAGTTGATGGAGCAAACTATGGGGCTGGACCAATTATCTGAAAGCCAGAAATCTAGTACTTTAAGTATTGCCAAGTCAATGCTTATTCCTTTGGAGGCTACTGATTATATTACTAAGGAAATAAATGGTAATCAGGCTACCCTAACTATTACTAAGGCCGATAGCGGCCGGGTGGGGATAGTGACCATGTTATTAGAAGATGGCCAGTGGCGGTTAGATGACGAGCACTGGCAAGATGAGGATAGCGGAGTATCTACTATTCCCGAAGTTGTTGGTCCTGAAGTGATTGAGACTTCTACGGTTACCACCACTGGAGAGCTATTGATAGAAGAATTAGCGCTAGATAGTGATACTGATCAAGATGGTTTAACTGATAAAGAAGAGGCCCTCCTGGGAACTAAATCAGATATGGCCGATAGTGATAGTGACGGCTATGATGATCTGGAAGAAATTAAATCTGGTTACGATCCTGCCAGTCGAGCTAAATTACTTGATAATCATAATTTAAAAATAGTTAAACAAGGACCATGGTCAGTATTGGTGCCCACTGTGTGGACTCAGCAATTGGGTCGTGACGACTCGGCTATTTTTCGGGCTGACGATGGTCAGTTCATACAATTAACTATAATGGATAAGGTTGCTGGCCAGAGCCTAGCTAGTTGGTATCAACAAACATTTAATGTTGAACAGATACCGGATATTACTATAAAAGGTTCTAATGAGGTAGGTTTAAGTCCAGACGGCTTGACTTACTATATTTCCCGGCCAGAATTTAATTATTTAATTGCCCTAACCTATAATCCTGAGGTTAATCATCTATTAAGTTATAATAATATATTTCATTTAATGATTGATAGTTTAACTATTCAATAAGTTATGGTATTGGCTTATAATCTAACTAGACAGAAAGTAGATGTGGCTAAATGGCAAAAATTGAGCCAGCTGTTTTTAGATGAACAAGGGACAAAAGGTGAGGTTAATTTAATATTGGTGGGTGATCAGCGGATTCGTAATTTAAATAAGAAATATCGCCGACAGGATAAAGTTACCGATGTTTTGTCGTTTGCTGATGGGGAAGATAATCAGTTGGGAGAAGTAATAATTGACTATTCCCAGATTATAAGGCAGGCTCAGCGGTTTGGTCATTCGGTGTGGCAAGAATTGATTTTTATTACTATTCATGGACTTTTGCACCTTATGGGCTATGAAGATGATAGTAGGGAAGGGCGGGCTACTATGATTAAGCTTGGTGAACAATTTTTAGATAGTTATAATATATGTTAAGTGGCAAGCGGTTAAGGAAAAGTTTTCATTATGCTCATCGCGGTCTGCGGCGAGTCATTAAAGAAGAGCAGAATTTTGCCCTAGAACTATCTATAGCTATAGGTGTTATAATACTAGCAGCATTAAGTAAGTTTAGGGCTGTGGAATGGGCAGTTCTCGTTTTAACTATTTGTTTAGTTCTTTTAACTGAGGTATTTAATAGCGCAATGGAGCGGGTTAGTGATTTATTAAAACCGCGGCTAGATATTTATATTAAGGAAACTAAAGATATTATGGCCGGAGCAGTTTTTTTAGTGGCCAGTACAGCCGTGGTGGTTGGTATATTCTTATTCGGACCGCGGGTAATTAAGTTATTTATGACTATATAATATAATATTATGAGAGATCAAAGTTTAATTGCCGGATTAGATATCGGTTCCACTGAGGCTAGATTAGTAGTAGGCCAGATAACCGCCGGACAACTGCAAATAATTGGGGCAGTAGCAGCTCCTGTAACCGGCATGAGCAAGGGGATTGTTAATAATATTGAAGGAGTTACTTCTTCAGTTCTGGCTTGTTTGGAAAAGTCAGAACGATTAATTGGTGTACGTTTAGATAGCGTTTATGCCAGTATTAGTGCGCCGAGCTTAAAATGTGAACGTAGTAAGGGGGTAGTGGCCATTAATCAGACTAATAATGAAATTACGGCTGAAGATATGAATCGGGTTATTGAAGCAGCTCAAGCTTTGTCTTTGCCGGCTAACTATGAAGTCCTACACGTTATACCCATCAATTATCGGGTAGATAATCAAGAGGATGTTAAAAGTCCAGTAGGAATGTCAGGTATCCGTTTAGAGGTGGAAGTATTGATTGTTCAGTTATTAAGTAATCAAGTGCGTAATTTAAGTAAAGCTATTAAGCAGGCCGGTTTATATATTAATAATATTATTATTGCTCCTTTTGCTGCGGCTGAGGCGGCTATTACTCCTCGGTCTAAAGAACTGGGGGTAGCGTTAGTGAACATTGGCTCTCTTTCCACTAGCTTAGCGGTGTTTGAAGAAGGTGAATTACTGCATGCCGCAGTTGTGCCGATTGGTTCTGACCACATCACTGCTGATATTGCTATTGGTTTAAGGTGTTCTATTAACTTGGCGGAAAAAATTAAGCTAGAATACGGTCAAGCCAATCCAGACAAAGTAGATAAAGATGAAGAGTTAGACATTACCTCCTTAATTACTCCAGATAATGAAGTTGATGAACCGATGACTGTATCTATGAAGTATTTGTCCAGCATTATAGAAGCGCGAGTGGGGGAGATCTTTACTAAGGTAGATGCAGAGTTGAAAAAAATTAATCGGTCAGGCATGTTGCCAGCTGGTATAGTATTGGTAGGTGGTGGAGCTAAATTAGCTGGTATTACTGATTTAGCTAAAAAGAATCTGCGTCTGCCAGTTTGTTTGGGAGCTAATCGCAATGTCCCTTCGGTAGTAGATAAAGTTAATGATCTAAGTTATTTAACTGCCCTGGGACTGGTAGCTTGGGGGGATCATTACTCATCTATTGAAGAAGAAGATAATATTAGGCATGGTTTTAAGCCTGGGCATGCCGTGAAAAAAGTTAAAAATTGGTTTGGGTCTTTGTTTTTGAAAGAATAGTCGCTTGATTTTTTTAGGTAGATAATTTACAATCAAGTTAAAGATTTTATTTATATAGTCTTAATTTATATTTTATGACTGAAGTTAAGCCAGCCGTTGAGGCGCCAGCCAATATTAAGGTGGTAGGTGTAGGAGGCTCCGGTGGTAACGCTATTAATCGGATGATGGAGGGCGGTATTAAGGGAGTAGAATTTATTGCTATTAATACTGATATTCAAGATTTAAATTATAATAAATCGCCTCTTAAAATACATATTGGCAAAACTATCACTAAGGGTTTAGGGGCAGGGATGAATCCTGACTTAGGACGTGATGCCGCGGCTGAATCGCAAAACGAAATAAGAGATGCCTTAAAGGGGGCTGATATGGTATTTATAACCTGTGGTTTAGGCGGGGGCACTGGTACTGGCGCTTCACCGATTATCGCTGAGCTGGCTCGCGACTTGGGAGCCTTAACGATTGCGGTGGTGACTAAGCCTTTTACTTTTGAAGGAGTCCAACGTCGGAAAATTGCCGAACGTGGCCAGAATGAACTTATTGGTAAAGTTGATGCTATTATTACTATTCCCAATGACCGCATTTTTCAGGTTATTGATAAAAAAACTACTATTTTAGAAGCTTTTGGTATTGTAGATGATGTTTTGCGTCAGGGTGTTCAGGGTATTGCTGAAATTATTAATACGCCTGCCCTCATTAATGTTGATTTTGCTGATGTAAAATCTATTATGGTTAATGCTGGCAGTACTTTAATGGGTATTGGCCAGGCTAGTGGCGAAAATCGGGCTATTGAGGCAGCTAAGGCGGCCATTAGTTCACCGCTTCTGGAAATGTCCATTGATGGAGCCAAGGGAATTCTTTTTACTATTACTGGCGGACCTAGTTTGGCCCTAGATGAGGTACATGAAGCGGCTAAAATTATTACTAACGCCGTAGATGAGGAGGCCAAGATAATTTTTGGCACCACAGTAGATAATAATTTTAAAGATGAGGTTAGGGTAACAGTGATTGCCGCTGGTTTTGACAATCCTGCTTCAGCTGAAGGCGAGGCTACTAACAAAACTTTTAATTCTTTCTATAAACCAACTAGTTTTGTAGAAAAAAATCAGCCAGACAGCGGGACAGAAGTTAGAGAAAGCCATAAAGGTTTTATGTCCGCCCTTAAGAAAGCTCAGGCTGAACCAGCTAAACCAGCTGTTGCTCCCGAAATGCCCGAATCTCCAGAAGGTGATGGGGATGATGACTTGAGTATCCCAGCTTTTTTACGAAAAAAGATAATGTGAGGTTTTTTAGATAATATTTTTTGTAAAGCTAAAAACGTCAGTAATAGCGCTGACGTTTTTTTGTTATTTTTTAGCCATTTTTTCTATACTTGTTTGCCTTTCTAAAAGTGGTATAATATAGCCACGACTAACTATATTTTGTGTTGAGGTTATAAATTAAGGCACAATATGTAGTTTTAGCCAAAAATTATGAAATGTCCTATTTGTGATTATTCGGAAACTAAAGTGATCGACTCGCGGGTAGTCAGCGATGGCTTATCTATTCGTCGCCGTCGAGAGTGTTTGAAGTGTGGTTTTCGTTTTTCCACTTATGAGGAAATGGAGATTTTAGACTTAATAGTAGTTAAGCGTGATGGCCATAAGGAGCTTTATAGCCGAGACAAACTAATAAGCGGCCTTCGCAAGGCTACGGAGAAACGACCCGTTAACGATGATCAATTTAAGCGTCTGGTTAATTTAATTGAACGGGATATTCAGGCAAAACGGCAAAGCGAGATTGAGAGCCGAGATATTGGCCGCATAGTGATGCGCCAACTGAAAAAAGTGGATAAAGTAGCCTATATTCGTTTTGCTAGTGTTTATTCAGATTTTGAGCTGCAAGATTTAAGTGCAGAGCTTAATAAACTACTTAAACCAACCAAGTAATTTTATGGAAGAAACTATCATGAAAATTCGTAAACGTTCCGGCGATATTGTTGATTTTGATCGGAATAAAATTTTTACAGCCATTAACAAGGCAATGGTTGCGGCTGGAGAGCCGGATGAGTCTAAGGCCCAGGCTGTTACTGATGAGGTGGTCAGTGTGCTAAATCGTAAGTTCCACGCTCGCACTATTCCCGCGGTAGAAGAAATTCAGGATATAGTTGAGGAAGCCTTAATTAACAATCGTTTAATTAAGGTAGCAAAGGGCTATATTTTGTACCGCGACCAACATGCCCGATTACGCGATCTGTCTTTACTTATTGATTCTGCCCAGATTATGGATGATTATCTAGACCAAACCGACTGGCGGGTTAAAGAAAACTCTAATATGAGTTTTAGTTTACAGGGACTTAATAATCATTTGTCTTCAATTGTTTCTTCCACTTATTGGTTAAACAAAGTGTATGATGCTCCGATTAGGGAGGCTCATCAGAGCGGTGATTTTCATCTTCACGATTTGCAGATTTTAGCGGCTTATTGCGCCGGGTGGGATATTAAGGATTTACTTATGCGGGGTTTTGGCGGGGTTAGTGGTAAAGTAGAAGCACGGCCAGCTAAACATTTACGTACAGCTTTAGGACAAATTATTAATTTTTTCTATACTGTTCAGGGAGAAGTGGCTGGAGCTCAAGCTTTTTCTAGCTTTGATACCTACCTAGCGCCGTTTGTTCGTTATGATCATCTAACTTATGAAGAAGTTAGACAGGCCATGCAAGAGTTTTTATATAATGTTAATGTTCCGACCAGAGTAGGCTTTCAGACGCCGTTTACTAATATTACTATGGATTTACGCCCCCCTAAAGTTTTAGGGGAAGAGAATGTAATTATTGGCGGTGAGTTACAACCTGAGCGTTATCGTGATTTTCAAGAGGAAATGGATATGCTAAATAGCGCTTTTGCTGAATTAATGATGGAGGGTGATGCCAAGGGTCGTGTTTTTTCTTTTCCTATTCCTACATACAATATCACTAAAGACTTTGATTGGGATTCGCCGGTAGCTACTAAAATTTTTGAAATGACACGTAAATATGGCATTCCTTATTTTTCTAATTTTATTAATTCTGACATGGACCCCGAGGATGCTCGTTCGATGTGCTGCCGCCTACGTTTAGACAATCGTGAACTTCGGAGGCGGGGTGGAGGATTATTTGGCGCTAATCCACTAACTGGTTCTATTGGGGTAGTTACTATTAATTTACCGCGGATAGGTTATCTCAGCCATACTAAAGAAGAGTTTTTTGATCGGCTAGCTCAACTTATGCGTCTCGCCAAGGAGAGCCTAGAAACTAAGCGGGAGCTTATTGAAAAATTGACCAATAGCGGTCTTTATCCTTATGCTCGGCATTATCTTATGACCATTAAAGAGCGGTTCGGCGGTTATTGGAGCAATCATTTTAGTACTATTGGTCTGGTGGGAGTAAATGAAGCTCTTCTTAATTTTGCTCCTATTAGTGATACTATTGCTAGTCCGGCAGGCCATCAATTTGCTGGTGAGATTTTAGACTTTATGCTCCAGACAATTGGTCAATTTCAGGCCGAGACTAATCATTTATACAATTTAGAAGCTACTCCAGCCGAGGGCACAGCGCGTCGTTTAGCTCGCCTGGACCGAGACCTTTATCCAGACATTAAAGCTGCCAATAGCGATCATCCCAATGAACCTCCATTTTATACTAATTCTAGCCAGCTACCAGTTAATTTTACGACTGATGTCTTTGAAGCCTTAAAATTACAAGACGATTTGCAAACTAAATATACTGGGGGGACGGTGCTTCACTTTTTTTTGGGTGAATCTTTGCCCAGTGCGACGGCGGTGCGAACTTTAGTGCGTAAGATAGCGGAAAATTATCATCTACCTTATTTTACTATCACCCCCACTTTTTCTATTTGTCCTAAACATGGGTATATTGCCGGCGAACATTATTATTGCCCTAAGTGTGACGAGGAGATTGGCTATATTGCTGAGACGGTAGCAACTAATAAATAAGATAATATTGTTTTGTTTAATAATTTAATGATAATATATGACTTCCTCCCTTGAAGCTCAACGTACGCCCTGTGAGGTGTATAGCCGGGTTACTGGTTATTTACGCCCAGTTAACCAGTGGAATGATGCTAAACAAGCAGAATTTGCCAATCGCCGTACTTTTGTAGTGCGCGAAGACCAATTAAAAACCGACAAGTCTTAAGATGGTTATTGGCGGATTTGATCCATTTAGCCTGCTAGATTATCCAGATAAAGTAGCGGCGATAATTTTTACCCAAGGTTGCAATTTTCGCTGTCGTTATTGTTATAATCCTTCATTAATTGAGGTAAGCACCAAAGGAGGCTATGAACTTTCTCAGCTCTGGTCATTTTTGGCGGAGCGGCAAGGCCTAGTAGAAGCCATAGTTATTACTGGCGGTGAGCCAACACTGCAAAAAGATTTAGTCGAGGTTATTAAGGAAATTAAACTGCGGGGATTTTTGATTAAACTAGACACTAATGGCACTAATCCGGCGATAGTTAAAGATTTAATAGCTCAGAACCTTATAGATTATTTGGCAGTAGATGTAAAGGCTCCTTGGTCTAAATACGACCAAATTATGGCCCTGCCTGAGGCAGTTTTAGCTAGTTTAGTAGCTAATGTCCAAGAATTAGTAACTTGGTTAATAAATAAGTCCCCTATCCACTATGAATTTAGGACTACATTAGTTCCTGGTCTTCTTGGCCTTCAAGATATTGCCGAGCTGGCGAAGGAATTAAAAGGAGCGCAACGTTGGTATTTACAGCGTGGCCGGTTAGATGGCAATTTATTAGATAGTGGGTTGGCTGGACAGCCACCTTTTACTGAGGTAGAAATGAACAATTTTTTAGCTATAGCCCAGGCAGAGATAAGAGGGGCGGCTATTAGATGATTGCGAGTTTACTCAATTTTTTGGTATAATATAGTCGTTGTTATTATTATAATAATTTTTATTTATGGATGAAGATTGGCGCCGTCTATTGGCAGAACAAACGGCCGATATAATTCAAATAAAAAATGAGGTGCAGGCAATCTCTAAATATGTTAGGCGGCGACGTCTATGGGGATATATAACAACAGCCGTGGCTATTATTACTATCGTGGGTGGAGTTATTTATTTGCCGCCGTTTATTAATAATTTAATCAACCAAATTTTTTCTATTATCCATAAATAATTTTGTTATATGCCAGCAGAAATAATCAATAAAGAGGCAATAGAAAATTTACGTCAGCGCCTCCTAGAAATTGGGAGATGTCTTTGACTTAGCTGGTCAAACAGATAAATTGCGAGGGTGGCGGCAGGCCACTGCGGAGCCAGATTTTTGGTCTCACCCTGCTCAGGCTGGTGAGCTATTACAACAAATTGAGGCCACCGAACAGGTGTTAAACAATTATTACCAAACATTGAAGCGGCTAGATGATTTAGTAGAATTAGTTAATAAAGAAGATGGTCCAGAGATTAATCAGCTGGTCCAGGAAGAACTGCCAGAACTTACTAAAATAATTGATCAATTAGAAATTAGCCGTTTTTTTACTCAACCTCATGATGAGCGGCCAGCTATTTTATCTATTCATGCCGGCACGGGGGGAGTGGAAGCGCAAGATTGGGCGGCAATGTTAGAAAGAATGTATTTACGTTATGCTTGGCGTAATAACTGGACTAGTCAAGTCATAGAAGAACAGAGGGGAAACGAAGCTGGCATTAAAAGTGTTACTTTGCGGTTGGCTGGCGAGTGGGCTTATGGCTATCTTAGAGGAGAAAACGGGACTCATCGATTATTGCGCAATTCACCGTTTAATGCTCAGCATTTGCGTCAGACTTCTTTCGCTATGGTAGAAGTTTATCCTGAGTTACCTGAAGCGGAAGCGCCAGTTATTGATATAAATGATATTAAAATTGATGTTTTCCATGCTTCTGGCCCAGGTGGCCAGGGAGTTAATACTACTGACTCAGCAGTCCGTATTACCCATTTACCTACTGGGTTAGTGGTGACTTGTCAAAGCGAACGTTCACAGCATCAAAACAGGGCCCTAGCTTTAGCTGTTTTGCGTTCTAAATTAGCTAGGCAGGAAGCGGAGGAGCTAGAAAAAAAACGGCAAGCTCTAAAGGGCGGGCAAGTTAAAGCCGATTGGGGACTGCAGATCAGGTCTTATTTTCTTTATGGTCAGCAGTTAATTAAAGACCATCGTACTAATATGACTACTACCGATGTAGAGGCTGTCCTCGATGGCAAACTTGGTAACTTTATTCGCGCTTATCTGTTATGGGAGCTAGAAAGACGCAATAAGGAATCTTAATAAATAAATTACTATAATGTTAAGAGGAGGGGGACAATCTCATTGGTCCAGCTACCCCTGGCTGGCTTTTATTATTGGTTTAGCTATAGCTGGTTTATGGCCCGAGCAGTGGCCAGTTATATATTATTATGGCGGGCTGGCGGGCTTAGCTTATGGCAGTAGTTTCTTGCCCCTGAAAAAACGATGGTTAATTATTTTATGTTTAACTCTTGGTTTTGGCCGGGCGCATCTAGCCCTAGTAACTAAAGAAGCGGTTGCTAGTCACTTGATTTGTTCTAACAAGATTATGACCATGCGGGGCGAAATTGTGGGTCAGCCGCAACCTCGCAGTAACGGTGGTTCCCAGCTTATTGTTAAAGTTAAGTTAGCTCAGTGCGGTCATGAAGTTATAAAGTTCAATGGTCGGGCGATGATTTATGGTCCAGATAACTGGCTAGATAGTAAAGTGGGTGAAGAATGGCAGTTTAGCGGTAAATTAAAACCTTGGCCAGTAGGTGGAGTGTTTAGTTATCGTTATTCTTTATTTAGTCGGAGAATAGAAGTTATAATGGCTGGTGAAAAACGGCAGTTAGTGGGTCGTCGGCCGTTGAATTTATGGCTTAGATTAGTTAATGGCCAACAGCATCTGGCTGAAGTGCTAACTACTAGCCTACCTGAGCCGGCCGCTAGTCTAGCTGGTCCTCTTATTTGGGGTGGAGCGAGTCGTTTGTCAGCGGAGTGGCGTCATAATTTAGCTATTACTGGTCTCAGCCATATTACCGCCGTGTCAGGTTTTAATATTAGCTTACTTATAATCTTATTATTTAATAATTTACTTCTCTTGCGTTGTCCGCGCCTGCTGGCTTCTACCGTCACTAGCATAGTTATTGTGGTATATCTAGCCCTTATTGGATGTCCAGCTTCAGCCGTTCGGGCCGGGTTATTGGGTCTTTTAATGCTCTGGGGCCGGCAGTTAGGCCGAGTAGTTCAGGCCTACCATTTACTGCTTATTAGCGCCAGTCTTATGCTTATTGTTAACCCTTTTTATTTATGGGGTGATTTAGGTTTTGGGCTTTCCTATTTAGCAGTTTTAGGTTTAATGACCTGGACCAACCGGTGGGACAACATCATTAAACGATTACCGTTGGTTCGTTATCCTTTTATTCGGGATAATTTGGCCGTGACCTTGGCCGCTCAGATGTGGACTTGGCCCCTTATTTTTTGGCAATTTGGCCAGATTTCGTTAATTGCTCCGTTAGCTAATCTTCTTGTTGTTTGGGCCTTGCCTTGGCTTACTATTTTTCTCTTGCTGGCTAGCCCCATAGCTTGGCTGTGGCCGGCTGGTCAGGTTTTTATTTTTGCGCCTGCCGGTTGGCTACTGAATGTTTTACTTATGATTATTAAGTATTTAGCCCATTTACCCTTGGCAGGCTTTATGGTTGACTGGCCTTATTGCTGGCGGATTATTATTGGTATCGTATATTATCTATTAACTATAATTTTATTAAGAAAATTTACCCTGACAAATAATGATTATGTGGTAACTCCTAAAAAAGTTGTTTAATAACAAAAGGGAGGTGTTTAACAAAAAAGACATTATTAGTAGTAGGGTGCTCCAAGGTTGAGTTTATAACATTAAGGGTCAAAAATAGAAGTTAGTTTTTTACCTTGCTTTTTCAGGGCTTTTTTGGTATGCTGACAGCAGTTTTTCTTATCTTTATGAGTGAATTAGCACCAACTTACGACGCTAAAAAATATGAAGCGGCTATTTACCAGCGCTGGGTAGCTAGTGGTTTGTTTAATCCAGATAATTTATCTTTACCGCCGACAGCTCCAAACTATACTATTGTTTTGCCGCCTCCTAATATTACTGATAAACTACATTTAGGTCATGCCGCCATGTTAGCTATTGAAGATGTACTTATACGTTATCATCGAGCGAAGGGACATCGGAGTTTATGGCTTCCTGGCACTGACCACGCCGCTATTGCTACACAAAATGTAGTAGAGAAGATGCTATATAAACAAGAAGGCAAGACCCGTTATGATTATGGCCGAACTGAATTTTTACGCCGTGTGTGGCAGTTTGCTTTGCCAATTCAAACTACTATTTTAGAGCAAATTAAAAAAATGGGTGCTTCTCTGGATTGGTCGCGGTTAGCTTTTACTATGGATGAACCTCGTCAAAAGGCGGTGCGGCATATGTTTGTAGAAATGTATAATGAGGGAGTAATTTATCGGGGAGAAAGAGTAGTAAATTGGTGTCCTCGCTGTCAAAGCACGCTGGCCGATGATGAAGTAGATTATCGGGAGCAGGCGGCTAAACTTTATACTTTTAAATATTCTCCTGATTTTCCAATACCCATAGCTACTACTAGGCCAGAGACTAAATTAGGCGATACGGCCGTAGCTGTCCATCCGCAAGATGAACGCTATCAACAATATATCGGTCAAACTTATTCTCTTAATTTCTGTGGCCAACCGCTTACCTTAAAAATTATTGCTGACCGTTCAGTGGATCGTAATTTTGGCACTGGGGCTGTAGGGGTGACGCCAGCCCATTCGCTTAGTGATTGGCAGTTAGCTGAGAAATATGATCTTCCAATGGTTAAGGTTATTGATACTGACGGTCTTTTGGGACACAACCTAGGACAATTTAGTGGCCTTTCAACCTTAGCTGTTCGGGAGTTAATTGTTGCTGAGCTTAAAAAACAGGGCTTACTAATTAAGGAAGAAGCAGTTACTAATAATTTATCTGTTTGTTACCGTTGTGGTACTCCTATTGAGCCATTGCCGTCTAAACAATGGTTCGTCAGCGTAGATAAACCCCTAGATCGTTTAGGTGGTCGTTCCTTAAAGACTGCGGCTTATGAAGTGGCAGAGAACGGTCAAATTAAATTTATCCCTCAACGTTTTACTAAACGTTATCTAGAATGGATGGACAATCTTCATGATTGGTGTATTTCACGGCAGATTTGGTTTGGTCATCAGATTCCAGTATGGTATCGGGGAGACGAAGTGCTAGTAAGCGAGACAGCCCCCACAGAGTCTGGCTGGACACAAGATCCTGACACCCTAGATACTTGGTTTTCTTCAGGGATGTGGACTTTTTCTACTTTGGGCTGGCCAGATAATTGGCAGAAGGGGCAAAAATTGGGTGATTTAGCGCGTTTTCATCCTACTCAGGTACTGGAGACTGGTTATGACATCTTGACTTTATGGGTCTCGCGGATGATTATGATGTCCCTTTTTGCTTTGGGTGAGGTACCTTTTTATGAGGTTTATCTTCATGGTTTAGTATTAGACGAGCAGGGGCATAAGATGAGTAAATCTAAGGGAAATGGTTTAGATCCAGTGGCCATGATTGAACTTTATGGGGCTGATGCTGTGCGGCTGTCTTTGCTTATTGGTGTTACTCCGGGCAATGATTGCCGGCTAGGGACTAGTAAAATTGAGAGTTGCCGTAATTTAGTTAATAAACTATGGAATATTGGCCGCTATATTTTATCTATTGTGCCTAATAAGGCAGTTTTTGTCCAGAATAATCTAGACTTATCTCAGACAACTTTAGCTGACAGGTGGATTTTACGTCAATTTAATAACCTTATTTCTGCCATTAGTAATTATTTGGAGCATTATGAATTTTCTTTAGCCAGTGAGGCCCTGCGTGATTTTACTTGGCACGATCTAGCTGATTGGTATTTAGAGATTAGTAAAATAGAGACCAGTAAGGAGAAATTTAATATACTAGCCTATCTTTTTAAGAATCTACTGATTTTATGGCAACCCTTCATGCCATTTGTGGCTGAAGTTTTATGGGACGAATTAGCAATAGAGGATAATTTACTTATTGCTCCTTGGCCTCAGCCCGAGGATATGAACCGTCAAGAAAAATTAGATTTTACCTTGGTACAAAATCTAGTTGTAGAAATTCGCAATATTCGAAGCTTAAATCATATATCGCCCACTCAGAAGATGAAAGCCACTATTGTTGCCGGTCCACTAGCTGAGGCCTTAAAGCAGGAAACAGAAATTATTAAAAATTTACGCACTGGCCTGGAAGCTGTTACTATTGTAGCCAGCGGCTCAATACCGGTTAGTAGTTTATCCGGCGCAGTTGGGCCTCTTAGTTTTTACTTAGAGGGCCAAGAGATGAGCGCAGTAAATCAGGAACAGCTAGAACACAAAATTCAAGAATTATCTGCGGCTATTAATAATCTTAACCGCCGGCTTCATGACCCTGAATTTTTAAGTAAAGCGCCGGAGCATATTATCTCTAAAGAGAAAAATAAATTAATTAGCTGGCAAGCTGAGCTTGAGGCCCTGCGTCAGCAATTAAATAACCAATAATATTATGGCCATCCTATTTAACATTTTCATTTCCTTTATTGTTCTTCTTATTTGTTGGCTATTAACGCAAGCAGTCGCGAGCTATGGTGAGCGATTAGCCAAGCGGCACAGGAGCACCAAATTCAATCCTACCATGAAAGTAATTATGCGGCGATCAGGCCAGATAGTAATATATATTATTGGCTTATTAATTGTTGGGAAAATTTGGCAAATAGATATTAGACCGCTGTGGGCTGGACTAGGGGTGGCCGGAGTAGCTATTGCCCTGGGCCTGCAAGAGACTTTATCTAATTTATTTGCTGCTTTATTTGTTATATTAGATAAAACTATACAAGTGGGGGCTTATCTGCGTCTAGACGATGGAACGGTAGCTAGAGTAGAAGATATTTCCTGGCGATCTACCCGTCTTTTAACTGCCGCTGGAGGGACAATTATTATGCCTAACCGCTTATTTACTAACCAAAAAGTTACTACCTATAATGAAACTGACCGTGGCTGGGTACTGGAGCTATCGGCTATTGCCGGCCCGGGGAGCGCGTTAAAAGAAGTAGAAGCAGGAGCGTTAGCCGCTGGCCTTAAAGTAGCTAAGCGTTACCAGAAAAAGGTGAGTCCACCCCAGGTTTATTTTGAAGAATTAATGCCAGCTGGTCTTAAATTTAAGCTAATTATTAAAATAGATAGGGTGGCCGATGAACTGCCAGCCCGGCATGAGTTGCTAGAAAATTTAATTACAGAGCTAACTAAGCGGTCTTGCCCCTTAGTTGGCCGTTAATTATATGGTTAAACCTAGTCTGGAACTCATTGATGACCTACTGGAGCGAGGCGTTAATGAGGTTATTGTCAGAGAAATCTTACGGGAAAAATTATTAAGTGGTCAAACCTTGCGAGTCAAGTTAGGTATTGATCCTACCAGTACTAAAATACATTTGGGTCGGTCAATACCCCTTTTGAAGTTGCGCGATTTTCAGGAGCTAGGACATCAAGCTATCTTTATAGTGGGTGATTTTACTGGAGTTATTGGAGATACTTCAGATAAAGACAGTGAACGACCGATGCTGTCGCCAGAACAGGTAGCCAACAATATGAAGGAATATTTTAACCAAGCTGGCAAGATTATTGACCTTAAGCGCTGTGAATTTCATTACAATAGTGAATGGCTGAGCAAATTAACTTATCAGGAGATTGCAGCCCAGGCTGATCAATTTTCTGTTGCGGAGTTCATTGCCCGAGACAATATTCGGCGGCGTTTAGATGCTGGACTGAGGGTATCTTTAAGAGAGGTGCTTTATCCTCTGATGCAGGGTTATGATAGTGTAGTAGTACGTTCTGATGTAGAGTTAGGGGGAACGGATCAACGCTTTAATCTTTTGGCTGGTCGATCTCTCCAGGCTTATTATGGCCAGGAGCCGCAAAATATTATGATGACCGAACTGGTTGAAGGTACTGATGGTCGTAAAATGAGTTCTAGTTGGGGCAATACTATTAACTTTATTGATGATCCTCAAACCATGTATGCCAAAGTTATGGGGCTTCAAGATTCTTTGATTATTAAATATTTTTTGTTAGTCACCCGTGTTCCCTTAACAAAAATTAAAGAATATGAGGCAGCTCTCAAAAATGGTGTTAATCCTCGAGATATTAAAATGATTTTAGCTAAAACTTTGGTAACCATGTATCATGGGGCGGCGGCAGCGGTAGCAGCAGAAAATTATTTTATTACTGTGGTCCAGCAAAAAAATATTCCTGAAGACATTCCCCTTATTACTTTATCTTCTAGCAGTTGGCCGCTCGTGGATTTATTAATTAATATTAAAGCCGTTTCTAGCCGCAGTGAGGCCCGCCGCTTAATTGAACAGGGCGGCATTAAATTGGGAGGACAAACCATAAAGGATAGCGCTGCGATAATTCAATTAAGCCATGAACCATTATTGCTTCAGAAGGGCAAGAAACAGTTTTGGCGTTTAACTGTCAGTTAATATATGGGCTGGTACCAAGGAATTATTCAAGACATTACCAGTTTAATTAATCATGAACTGTCAGAACCTTTAGTGTCACTGACTGATTTAGTTATCCCCCCGCAGAAAGAATGGGGGGATTTGGGCTGGCCTTGTTTTGCCGCTGCTAGAAAATTAGGTTGTTTGCCGGGAGAATTAGCTGAAAGATTAGTAACTAAATTAAGTACCAAAGAGCATCCAGCCATTGCCGGCTGGCAAGCGGTTGGCCCTTATCTTAATGTTAATTTAAGGGGAGAACTTCTGCTAGATAAAATAGTGAAGGAGATTGAATCGGCTGGCAGTCAGTATGGCGCCATAAATAGCGGTCAGGGGCGTAAAATTATGATTGAATATTCTAATGTTAATACTCATAAAGACTATCATGTTGGCCATCTGCGTAATTTGTGTTTAGGAGATAGCTTAACCCATCTGCTTAATTTTTCAGGCTATGAAGCTATTCCAGTTTCCTATTTGAATGATTTAGGAATTCATGCGGCTAAAGTTTTATGGAAATTAAGCCAAATACCAGAAGATCAACGGCCGCAGGAGAATCTTGGTCGTTATTTAGGGGAAATTTATACTCAAGCAAGCCAAGAATTATCTAATGATCCAGTGGGACAAGGGTTGGTAAACCTTATTTTAAAGCGCCTAGAGGCTAAAAAGCAGCCCGAATATGGCCAGTGGCAAGAGACTCGGCAATGGAGTTTAGATTATTTTAATAAAATTTATAAAGAATTAGATATTCATTTTGCCCACACTTTTTTTGAGAGTGATTTTTTAGAAAAGGGTCGTAAATTAGTCCAAGACATGCTTGCTGCCGGGCTTTTAGAACAAAATGACGGAGCCATTTTAGCCAATTTAGAGTCAGAAGGCTTAGGGGTGTTATTATTTTTACGTCGTGATGGCACGACATTATATCCGGTAGCTGATCTTCCTTTGGCTCAGGCTAAATTTCGCGACTATAATATTGACGAGTCCTGGTATGTTATTGATGAACGTCAGAGCCTATATTTTAAGCAACTGGTAACTATTTTAGCTAAATTAGGTTTTAATAAGCCAATTCGTCATTTATCTTATGGTTTTGTTAAGTTGCGGAGCGGACTTATGTCGTCTCGCCAGGGCAATATCATTACCTATGAAGCCTTGCGTGAAGCCCTGCTTACTCAAGAACTACAAGAAGTAAAAACTCGTCATCCGGAGTGGAACAAGGAGCAGATCCAGAAGACGGCTTGGCAAGTAGTCGTCGGTGCGCTAAAATTTGAGATGGTTAAAGTAAGCCCGGCTCGGCCGATTATTTTTGATGTTCCTCAAGCCCTAAGTTTTGATGGCTATACCGCTGCCTATATCCAATATGCCGCTGTCCGCTTAGCCAGTCTGGAGCGTCAAGCTAGGTTAACAATAAACAAGGACTTATCTTTGGCAGGCCAGCCCAATAATCTAGAAAAGGCTTTAATTTTAAGTCTAGCTCGTTTTAGCGAAGTGGTTAGCCAGGCTAGCCAGGCGGCTGATCCAGCAATGATAGCTAAATACCTATTTGATTTAGCTCAAGACTTTAATAATTATTACCAAAAAGTGAGAATTATTGGCTCTACCGAAGAACATTGGAGATTGCGTTTAGCGGCTGGGATTCGGCAGGTAATTATTAATGGCTTAACCCTTTTAGGGATTGAAGCCCCTGAAGTAATGTAATATATGTTAGGAAATAAAATATTAGACGAACTTAGTTCCCAAATTAAGGCGGTATCCACTGAGGCTGATCTCACGGCTTTATGGCATAAATATCTAGGCCGGGAGGGCATAATCAAGGCTCAAATAAAAGCCTTAGCTCAGTTGCCGTTGGAGGAAAAGCGGCAGCAAGGACCTCTATGGCAGCAGATACAAGAACAAGCACAAGCCCTGTTTGATACCCGAGCTGCTGAAATTAGGGCCACTAATGAAGAAGCTGCTTGGCAAGCTGAAGCTCAATCTTTAGGTCTTGTCCCAGTAAAATTAGGTCATCTTCATCCTATTACTCAAACTATCCGCAAGCTCAATGAACTTTTTATTAGATTGGGCTATAGCATCATGGAAGGTCCAGAAATTGAGACTGATGAGTTTTGTTTTCAACGGCTTAATGTGCCCCCAGATCATCCGGCCAGGGATATGCAAGACACTTTTTATTTAGAAGAGCCTAATGTTTTACTACGGACCCAGACTTCGTCAATTGAAGCCAGGGTTCTGGCTAACTATGCTCCGCCCCTTAAAGTAGTGTGTCCTGGGCGAGTTTATCGCAACGAAACTGTTAACAAAAGCAATCATTTCATTTTTCATCATTACCAAGGGGTTGTGGTAATGCCTAAGGTAAGTTTAGTTGATTTATTTGGCACTTTTACAGCTCTTTTTCAGGCTATATATGGCCCAGAAGTAAAAATTCGTTTTCGTAACAAATATTATCCTGAAGTAGAACCAGGAGTTGGGCCAGATATGCAGTGTTTTAATTGCCATGGCACTGGTTGCTCGGTCTGCAAAGGTGTGGGGTGGATAGAAATGGGAGGCGCCGGGCTAATTCATCCTAAAGTTTTAACAATGGCTGGCCTTGATCCGCGGGAGTGGCATGGTTTTGCTTTTGGTTTAGGTCTCGACCGTTGGGCCATGGCCAGTTATAATATTACAGACATCCGCACCTTATTGGGCGGTAATTTAGGTTATAAACCCTATCACCATGAAAATATTGTATAGTCAAATTAAACAATTAATTCCCAGCTTAGCGGCTACTCCAGCAGAAATTGGCGCAGCTTTAACTATGACTGGCTTTATGCAGGAAAGTCTGGAAACAGTTCATTATAACGATCAACCCGATGTTTTACTGGGTTTTGAAATTAGACAAAATCGCCCTGATTGTTTATCGGTTATTGGTCTAGCTCGCGAAATTGCTGCTTATTTTAATTTATCCTTGAACTTGCCCTCTACTAAAGAGTGGACGCCGGCTGAAGTTCCAGTATCGATCAGGGTAGAAACCCCAGCAGTTCGTCGCTTAAAGGCCATTAAATTACAAGACATAACCGTTCAAGCTTCACCTCAATGGCTGGTGGATTATTTAGCCTTTTATGAGATTAATAGTGTCAATTTGCCGGTTGATTTATCTAATTATGTCATGCTTCTGACCGGTTACCCCTCTCACTTAATTGATTATGACCGACTTGATGGTGATATAGTCTGGTCAATTAATCATCGGCCCCGGGAGGTTACCTCTCTTGATGGGACACCTTTGCAGTTGAAAGATGAAGAATTAATTATCCATGACCGCCATAATGTTATTGCCCTAGCCGGTATTGTTGGCACTAATTATGCTGCTATTTTTGAATCCACCAAGACCATCTTGGCTGAAATGGCCCTTTATGATCCGGCCTTAATTCGTCGCAATACTCGGGCGCTTCACGTAGTTACTGAGGCTAGTAATAGGCTAAGCAAAAATTTGAGCCCAGCAGATCTAGATTATGCTTTTAATTTATTAATTAATTTATTGGTAGACCAGACAGGAGGCAAAATAGCCAGTCAAACCTTTGAAGATTATAAAGAGAAGATTGAAGTAAAAAATCTTATTTTTGAACCGCAGCTAGCTAGTGAATTAGGGGGTATAACCATTGAGCCAGATCATTGCCGGCAATTATTAAGCCAATTAGAGTTCAAAATTAATGATAAACAACTACCATGGGAGGTGACTGTTCCCAGCTGGCGTACAGACATAGAATTACCCGAGGACATAGTGGAAGAAGTTTTGCGTCTTTATCGTTTTGATCGACTGCCCTCTGTTTTGCCAGCCCTGCCAGCAACCCTAGATATAACTCCCTTGCTGACGAAAGCTAAAGAGCGGTGGCGCGATTGGCTAGCCTTTCAGGGTTGGGACGAGGTTTTATCTTGGACAATGGTGAGGCCAGACGACAATACTTTGACTAATTATTTGCCTTGGTCAATGGCGACAGTACAAAATGCTATCAACGAAGATTATCCAGCCTTGCGTCAGACAATTATAGCTAGCCTTATTAAACAGGCTCGCGAGTATGCTAAAGAACAGGTACCTCAATTACAGATTTTTGAATTAGGCAAAGTTTTTGGTCAAGAAGAGAATAACTATACAGAAACTGAGCATTTAGGCTGGCTTATGGCTGGTGGTGATGGGGTGGTAGAGGTTTTGCGTCAAACAGTTACCGCTCTTTTGGCCCACAGTGGAGTAGAAAAAATTTATTTCTATCCGGCTAAAAATATACCAGCAGTTGCTAATCCTTATGCCGCTTGGACAATAATGATTGGGGAAAAACCTATTGGCCTTTTAGCTCAGCTCAAGGAACATTATTATAATGATGAGACTATGGTGGTGGCGGAGATTGATGTTGAGCAACTGATTAGTTATTTAAGCGAGCACCCAACATTAGCGCCGACCGTGGAAATAACCCAGAAATTGATTACCCTAGATGCTAATTTAGAAGCGGCTAGTCGTCAGGAATTAGTTATGAAACTTCAAGATATTGAAGAGAAGCTTGGCCGGGAGAGTCTGTGGAGCTTAGCAGTTATTGATGAGTTTTGTCTGCCCAGCGGTCGTTATCGTTATACTGTTCGCGCTGTTTATAAAGAACTAGACGACCAGTCGGCTAAGAAGCTTCATTTACAAGTGTTTGGGCTACAGTAAAGATTGTTATGAAATTTTCTCAAACATTGCGTCGGCTGTACTATTTTTTTCTTGGCCAATTTAAATCTCAGCAGTTTCGTCGCTATTTTACAGTTGGTTGCAGCGGGGTGGTTTTAGATCTAGCCAGCCTTTATTTATTAAAAACAACCATTGGCTTGACGCCAGTAGTGGCAGTTATAATTAATCAGGTAGGCATGGCCGCCTATATTTTTTTACTTAATAAATATTGGGTGTTTGGTTCAAGCGGCGCCTTTACTCGTCAAGTCACCCGTTATATAACCTTAATGATCGTTAATTATGGCATTGCTATTGGGTGGATGTGGTTTTTTAATAGTTATTTGGGCTTTAACTATCTTTTGATGCGCTTAGTTAATATTGCTCTATCAACAGTGTGGAATTTTTTACTTTATCGTTTTTTTGTTTACCGTAAATAGGGCCATATTGGCAAGTATAAATACTATCTATTATTGTTTCTATTGTTATGACGGTCGGTTTTCGGTGGCCAGCTTACTGATATTAATACTGGCCATAGGTTAGTAGCGCCGATAGCTATTTATCTCATAATTTTGTTTGGAGCAGAAATTAGACCAATTGGTGGGGTTTATGGCATTATAATTTTATTATACAAATATAGATTTTTAATAGATGACACCGCGTAAAAGGTGATTTATATGGTTTTGAGGGCTTAGGTGGATTTATTGACAGAATAGTTTAGCTATGTTAGATTAGTCTTAGTTAGGTAATTTAGCCTAATTTTAAGTTAAAGTAAAAACTATGGAACTTAAAGACAAAGAGTTTTTAGAGTATGTTGTCAAGGCCATCGTCAGCCAGCCCGAAGATGTTGTAGTCGAGCGAACCGTTGACGAGATGGGCGTTCTTTTGACCTTAAAAATTAATCCGGCCGACATGGGTTATGTCATCGGTCGTCGTGGTCAAACAGCGCAGGCCATCCGCACTTTATTAAAGATTGTCGGCGCTAAGAATAACGCCCGGGTCAATCTAAAAATTTATGATCCTAATGCTGGAGAGCGTCCACGTCGTGAACCTCGTCCACAGCGCTCCACCGAAGAAAAAATTGACACTTCTTCAGTAGAGAATTTATCTATCTAAAATTTTATCAGGATAGCAAAAGGGCCGGAATTTTTCCGGTCTTTTTGTTTTTTATGATATAATAGGCAAAAGAAGATAATTAGAATTCTATGTTATTTCAAGTCATTTCTGTTTTGCCCGAAGCTTTTGGTTATTTAGACCAATCTATTATGGGCCGGGCTCAAGAGCAGGGCTATTTTCAAGTAAAAATTCATGATTTACATAATTGGTCATTAAATAAACAGCGGCGAGTGGATGATACTCCTTATGGCGGGGGTCCAGGCATGGTAATGCAAGTGGAACCTATTGCTAGGGCCTTAGAAGATATTAAAACTAATTATGCTAAACGCAAGGTTATTTTATTATCCCCTCGGGGCAATAAATGGACCCAGACCAAAGCCCGCCGTTATAGTCAGCTTGATGAAATAGTCTTAATTTGTGGTCGCTATGAAGGAGTTGATGAAAGAGTAGCTTATTTAGTTGATGAACAAATTTCTATTGGTGACTATATTTTAACTGGTGGAGAGTTGGCGGCGATGGTCATTATTGATTCTATTGCCCGTTTATTACCAGGGGTAGTCGGTAATGCAGCCAGTCTTATGGAGGAGTCGCATAGCCACGTTGGTCAATTAGAGTATCCTCAATATACTAAGCCAGAAGTTTTAACCTTAAACGGTCAGGATTATGCTGTCCCAGATATTTTATTGTCTGGTAATCATCAGGCTATTGCCCAGTGGCGGCGGGATCAGATGAAATTAGGTAAAAAGAAAAAACCGTTAGCTAAATAACTAACGGCTGTGATATTGTTCTGTCTAGCTGGGGGCGATTCCAATTAGACAATAAAATCAAAGGCATCTCCCAAAAGACTGACATCGGTTGGGAGATTAGACAATATTACTGGATTAATATTATGTCGCCAGTAATCTTGTTGCTGGGCGGTACACATTAAAGATCGCTGGAGACCATTATACCAGGCAGTTTGCATCGGCTCTTCCATATTATTTAGTTTTTTAATAGCCGATTCAATAAGGTCAAGATTATTATTGGCTGTTATGTTTTTTAGCCAATTTTTGATATTATCTTTTAAATATTCGCCGCCGGTTTTCCATAGGCCATAACTAGACTTGAATGTGCTAGTTATTTGTTGGGGCCAGATTAAATATTGGTTAATGATTATATTATTAGGAAATTGGCGTTGGCAGTTGACAATTTGTTCTTCCCACCACTGCCAAAATTCATTAATATCATTACTGGGATCAAAAATCAGCCAATGCCCCGGAGCGGTAGGGCCAATACATTCCATTGTCTGGGCCTTATGTACTAGGTAATCGGCCGGACCATCCGTTTTTCTGATAATTTTGACAATTTCGGGGTACTGTTCGAAAAATTTAATATCCTCAAGACACTCTAGTAGGGCCTCTTGATTCATAAATTTTTCTGACACTTTAATTAATCCTGCTAATTTATCCTTATTAGATAAACCGGGATCGTGCTCAGCTACCATAATAGCATTGAGAATTATTCTAGCTATTTGGCCAGCGTCAAAAAAATAATGTTTATCCGTATTGTGGCTGCACCAATCTAGAATATTGGGTAGCCAGCTTACGAACATTTCAATGGGAAAAAAGTAATAATTCATTTTTCCTTCTCCTTTTTATTTATTGTTAAGGTTCTAACTAAATAAAGTGTTTCCTTTAATTTCTTTATTGGTACCCCGGGAGAGACTTGAACTCTCATGAGATTGCTCTCACACGATTTTGAGTCGTGCGCGTCTACCAGTTCCGCCACCGAGGCTCGGCCAATTATTATAAAGGAGAGAAATAAAATTGTCAAAAAAATGGCAATTCGCTATAATACCTAAGTAATAATCCCCCATGTCAAAGACAATTGCCATTGTTAATCAAAAAGGTGGGGTAGGTAAAACTACTACCGCGGTTAACCTTGCTGCTTATTTAGCTAAAATGGGCCAGCGGGTTTTGCTTGTAGATATTGATCCCCAGGCTAATGCTACTTCTGGCTCTGGTCTTTTGCCGACCGGGTTATTGTCAGGAATCTATGAAGCATTGGTCGGCCAACGGTCTATGTCTGATATCATTGTTAATTCGCCCAATGGTTATTTACTGGCGCCGTCAACCATTAATTTAGCTGGCGTTAGTGTAGAATTAGTTAATCTAGAAGAACGTGAATTTAAGTTATCCCAAGCACTGGAGCCGGTTCAAGCTGATTTTGATTATATTATTATTGACGGTCCGCCGTCGCTAGGATTATTAACCATTAATAGTTTAGTGGCGGCGACGCATCTTTTAATTCCCGTGCAAGCAGAATACTATGCTCTAGAGGGTTTGAAACAATTACTGGATACTATTGGTTTAATTCAGACTCATCTTAAACCTAATTTAGGTATTTTGGGAGCAGTAGTGACAATGTATGACCAGCGTAACCGTTTAGCTCGGGCTGTTCTTAAAGAGGTAGGGCAGTTTTTCCCCAATCGGGTTTTTAAGACGGTTATTCCTCGTAATGTCCGTTTAGCTGAAGCCCCTAGTTATGGCCGGTCTATTGTTGATTATGATAAACATTCAAGCGGCAGCAGGGCTTATGAAGCTTTAGCCAAAGAAATTTTAGCCTTAAAATAATATATGTCATCATCAGGATTAGGCCGCGGCCTAGAATCTCTTTTAAGCAGTAGTCCAGCTACTACTCCAATAGATAGCGAGCGAATTACTTATTTAGCGGTTGATTTAATTGAAGTTAATCCACGACAACCACGGGAGGATTTTTCGCCCGAGAGTTTGCAGGAATTAGCTGATTCCATTAAAAAATGTGGCATTTTGCAACCTTTAATTGTGGCTAAAACCACAGTAGGCTATGAGCTGATTGCCGGAGAGCGTCGTCTTAGAGCTGCTAAATTAATTGGTCTTAAGCAGGTGCCAGTAATTATTCGTTCAGCCGATCAAGAAGAGAAGTTGATTTTAGCTTTAATTGAAAATATTCAGCGAGAGGATCTTAACCCCTTAGAAGAAGCTAAAGCTTATCGTCAGTTATTAGATGAGTTTCATTTAACACAGGATGAATTAGCTAGAAGTTTAGGTAAGGGTCGCTCTAGTATCACCAACATGCTACGCCTGTTGAATTTACCCTCCGAGACTAAGGAAGCCCTACGGACTGGAAAAATTAGCGTAGGCCAAGCTAAAATTTTAGCTGGCCTGGAGCCTCATAAGCAGGGTGAGGCTTTAACTCAGATGGATTTGCACACCACGGTAACCGAGACTGCCAAGGCAGTACGACATCTGCGGAGTGCGGCAGCTTCTCATAATAATACTCCTCAAAATAATGACCGAGGCCGAGAATTTCTTCTGCGGGAGTTTTTACAGGCTCAGGTTAAAATTGTCCGCGAGGGACGGGGCGGAGAAATTAAAATTAAGTTTCGTGATGACGACGATCTTGTAAGACTGCTAGATCGTATTCGTCATTCGTGATAGAAATCAATAGTTATTATTTCTGGATAATTGTTAAAACGGCAGTTAATAAAGCTATTACCAAGGCCGCGGCTAATAATGAGGTAGCTATTAGCTATAGCAAAAATACCCTCATCATATTGGGCTAGCAGTGGTTGATTGGGTACATAGACAGCTCCAATTAAGGGGAGACGAATTTGGCCTCCATGGGTGTGGCCCGAGAGAATAATGAGCGGGTCGGCTAACAGATATTGAGACCACAATTCTGGCCGGTGGGCTAAGATAAGGCGGGGAGAGGTAGAGTCAAATTCGGGTGAGGTCATTATTTTATTTAAGGTTTGAGCTGTTAGTTGCGTTTGAGCTTTATAGCTAAGCGGCCAGCCCCAGGCTGCCGGGTCATCTAAGCCGATAATCATTATTGGTGTGTTTTTATCGTTAATGGTAACTAGTTCATTGCGAATAACCCGAGCCCCGGCTTCTTCTACTAACTGAATTAACCTGATATAATCGTCATTGGCAAATTCATGATTGCCTAGAACCACATAGACCGGGGCGATAGAGGTCAACCTTTTTACTAGCTGAAGATTATTAGGGATATTGGTTCTATCTCCATCAAATAAATCACCAGTAATAGTAATTATATCGGGCTGAAGTTTCTGGACTGAGTTTATTATTTTGTTATTACCCGGCCCTTCAGTTGCCTGATTATGGATGTCTGACAGCTGGATTAAACGCCAGCCGTTTATTGTCGCTGGCCAGCGGGGGTCATTAATTTTATAGTTAGAGATTACAAGGTGTCGATTATAATGATTAATAACTATAATAATAATTACGGCTATTAGCCATAATACTAACCACAAAACAGTTCTTAATTTTTTTCTATTCATATTGTGCTATAATAACATAAACTGGGCGCTATTTATAGTTTTTGTGTGTCCATTATCCTATATTTATTAAAATGCCCTTTTAATATATGTTAAAGAGGTGGCGACAGCTTAAATTATGGCAAAAAATTTTTTGGTTAGGCCTAATTATTGTCTGGCTTATTTTATTATATCTAGCTGTAAGGCCGACGGGAATAGCTAGCTATCGGGTAAAAGACCGGTCAGGTAATTATTTTCTCCACAAGTTTAGACCGCCTGAAAGATGGGCTACTTCTAGCGATGACCTTATAATGACTGGCGAGCCTGGATATTTTTACTTGCGGCCAACTCGGCGGTTTAATCAAGCTGAAATAACCATTAAATGGCGCCAGTCTGATGATTTTCCTCTAGAGGTTGGTGTGCTGGTAGATCGGGCCCATTGGCAATATATTACTAAACCCCTTAATAATCCTATCCTTAATAATTTAAGCTGGCCCTCTGTGGCTGAGGGATCATATCATCTGTGGCAGAAGCAGCCAGTATATTTAAGTTGGCAAGATTTTATTAATAATCCTCCACCAGCTTCACAACTAGCTCTGTATAATTTTTCTTGGCCTTTAGCCATGGTGCCGATGCTAGATAATTATCAGGCTAATACTAATTGGCAGGAATTGCCGGGCAAGTGGCGCGGCAGTCAGCATTTAATTGTTTATGTTGGAGAGGGCGAGAGTCTGGCGTGGCGTTTAGCGGCAACTAGCGATAGTATTAAGCCCTTGGCAGCTGACGAAAAAGTGGTGGAAGTTAATGTTTATGATCCTAGTAATATTAGAAGACAATCGTCTCGTTTTTCTTTAGACCAAGGACGGATAGACCAAGAGATAGCCATTAGTTCCATGGACGCCGGGGTTTATAGGGTAGAAATTAAGGCTAGCCCTAAAGTTTTATTTACTCTGACTACTAAACAATCTATTTTTAGTTGGCGAGATCAAATATGGCCTGTTTTTGGCCCAGATTTTTCTTGGCAGATTTGGACCGATGTTCCTGATCTGACAGCGCAAACTATTGAGCCCACTAGCCGTCAGGTTATTAGTGTTGGCGGCGAGCCTTTATCTTTGGACAACACCTATGAACAATATCATATAATTACCAATGGTCCTATTAGCCAGATAAAGGGGCGAGGCGGGGATATTCAGTTTAGTGGTAGCGGTGTTTTTTCTTTGTCTTCCACCGTATTTAATCCTTATCCGCGTCGGGTAGATAGTTTTTTAGCTAAAAATCCAGACATTAATTTCATAGCGGCTGATTACCAAGCGCCAAGCTGTAGTAAGCAAATTTGTGAGGCGTCGGCTGTTCTACCGCTTAAAGATGCTTTTTGGTATCCTGATGATGGTTACCAATTTATTATTTCTGTCGGCGATAATCAATTATCTACCTCAACTCCCTTGACAATTGAAGAAATTCAGGTTAAATTAAGCGGTTCTAATTTATGGCAAGCCATAAAGCATAGACTTCAATTTTTATGGTCAAAATTAAAAAGCTAATATGAAACTTAGATGGCAGACTTGTCTTCAATTTAATGATTTTCTTTATAGCTGGCTTTCGGTGAGTTTAGGGCTTTTTCTCCTTTCGGAAGCCATTTGTCCTGGATTTGCGCAACCATACATTAATCTTAATTTGTGGTTGCTTTTTTGGGCGGCCAGTGCTATCCTAGAAGTGCTTTTGATTAATAATGAGAAATAATTTTATAGCTTATGATTCACGGTGTTATTATTAAACATCTTACACTACACGAAGATGAGCGGGGTTGGCTAGCCGAGATTTATCGTGACGATGAAGATCACTACCAGCCAGTAATGGGTTATATTAGCGTTACTCATCCGGGGGTAGCCCGTGGGCCACATGAACATAAGTATCAATCGGATTGTTTTGTGTTTGTGGGTCCAGGTGATTTTGAGCTTCATTTATGGGATCGGCGTGAAAATAGCTCTACTAATGGTCAATATATAAAAGAAGTAGTGGGTCAAAGTAATCCGGTAATGGTAATTGTCCCGCCAGGTGTCGTTCATGGCTATAAGGCTATTGGCGACCAAGATGCTTGGTCTATTAACTTGGCAGACAAACTATATCGCGGAACTAATAAAACCGAAGAAGTGGACGAAATTCGTTGGGAGCAGATAGCCGATTCCCCTTATAAGATCAGTTAAATGCTTATATCATTATGAAATTATTAGTAACTGGCGGGGCGGGGTTTATTGGCTCTAATTTTATTCATTACTGGTTAAAAAAGCATCCAGCTGATGAAATTGTTAATCTAGATCTGCTTACTTATGCGGGGAATTTAGCTAATTTAGCGGACATCGCTGACCAGAAGAATTATCGTTTTGTTAAGGGTGATATTGCTTCTTATGAGGTAGTTGATGAACTAGTGAGGCAAGCGGATTGCATAGTGAATTTTGCCGCTGAAAGTCATGTGGACCGCTCTATTGGCAACAGTCTAGTTTTTGTGAAAACCAATATTGAAGGAACGGCTAATTTATTAGAAGCCGCGCGTCGTCATAGTGTGAGATTCCATCAAGTGTCTACTGATGAAGTTTATGGTGATTTGGGCCCTAATGACCCTAAATTTAATGAATTATCCCCTTATCGTCCTAGCAGTCCTTATAGCGCCTCTAAAGCTGCGGCTGACCATTTAGTTAGGGCTTACTATCGCACCTATAATTTGCCGGTTACTATTTCTAATTGCTCTAATAACTATGGGCCTTATCAATATCCAGAAAAAATTATTCCTTTATTTATTACTAATTTAATTGAAGATCGGAAAGTGCCTCTTTATGGCCAAGGCAGCAATATTCGTGATTGGATTCATGTTGATGATCATAATGCTGGTCTAGAGGCTATTTTATTATATGGTCGTTTGGGAGAAACCTATTGTTTAGGCGGGGACCATGAAATTAGTAATTTGGAATTAGCTAAAGAAATTATTAGCTTGCTGGGCAAAGATGAGTCTTATATTGAGTTTGTAGCTGATCGTCCAGGGCATGACTGGCGCTATAGCATAGATTTTCATAAAGCCAAAGAAGAATTAGGCTGGGAGCCTCATATTGATTTTATTTCTGGCCTTGAGTCTACGGTAAGGTGGTATCAAGAACATGAAGCTTGGTGGCGCTCTCTAAAAAACTAAAGTATGAAGGTGTTAATTTTGGGTGGACAAGGTAATTTAGGCACTCAGCTAACACAAAGCGGTCCATCTTGGGGCCATGATATTATTAGTTGGGACCGTGATGATCTTGATTTAAGTGATTGGCCGCTCGCGCAGGTTAAGTTAAATTCACTTTCTCACGTTGAGGCCGTAATAAATACAGTAGCTTATAATGCCGTTGATGCTGCCGAGACTGAACCGGGGAGAACAATGGCCGATATTTTAAATCATCAGCTAGTAGCTAATTTAGCCCAGTGGTGTCGGGAGCGAGGTTTAACCTTAATTCATTATTCTAGTGATTATGTATTTGCTGGTGATAAACCTGAGGGTTATAAGGAAGATGACGAGCCCCACCCTATAAATGAGTATGGAAGAAGCAAGCGGGCTGGCGAGGTTTCTCTTATGGTTGAAGAAGAACAGGGCTTGAATTATTATCTTATTCGAACTTCTAAATTATTTGGTCCACGTGGTCTTAGTCCTAATGCTAAACCCAGTTTTTTTGACATCATGTTGCAATTAGCCGCTACCTCTTCTGAACTTAAAGGAGTAGATGCCGAGTTCAGCTGTTTTACTTATACCCCAGATTTAGCTCAGGCTACTTGGCAATTATTAGCTTCCCAGGCTGATAGCGGGGTTTATCACATAGTTAATAGCGAGCCTACCACCTGGTATGGTGCTTTACAGAAATTAGCCGAATTAGCCCATCTTGATTTGCCAATAAAACCAATTACCAGTGCTGATTTACCTCGACCAGCGGCTCGGCCTCAGTATTCCGCCTTATTAATGACTAAATTACCGGCTTTAAGGCCTTATCATGAGGCTCTAGTTGAATATTTACAAAATTTATTAGATAATAAGTAATATGCGGGGAATTATTCTATCCGGCGGTAGCGCTACCCGTCTACGGCCCTGTACTAAAGTAACATCTAAACAATTATTACCGATTTATAATCGGCCGATGATTTATTATCCACTTAATACTTTAATAAAAGCGGGCGTTAAGGAAATTCTAATTATTGTTGCTCCCGAAAGAGCTGGCGATTATCTTAATTTGTTGGGTAGTGGCCGTCAGTTTGGCGTGAAATTAACCTATGAGATTCAAGATAAGCCACGGGGCCTTGCGGAGGCCTTTATTATTGGCGAGAATTTTATTGATGAAGACAATGTTACTTTAATCTTAGGTGATAATATTTTTGAAGATGATTTTACTGAAGACATTAGAAGTTTTCAAAAAGGAGCTAAAATTTTTGCCAAAAAGGTTAAAGATCCGGAGCGCTTTGGGGTGGTAGAAATAAACAATAAGGCAGAAGTCTTATCTATTGAAGAAAAGCCGCTTAAACCCAAGAGCAATTTAGCCATTACTGGTTTATATATTTACGACCATCGAGTCATTGATGTAGCTAAAAAATTGAAGCCCAGCGCTCGCGGTGAATTGGAAATTGTTGATTTGCATAATTGGTATCTAGCGCGTCATGAGCTAGAAGTCAGTTTAGTCCATGGAGCCTGGATTGATGCCGGTACTTTTGATAGCCTGCTGGAGGCCCAATCTTTAGCCAGAGACCGTTTACAAAGTAAGCTTATTATCTAGGCAAGAGTCTATTTATGAATACCCGAATTATTGCGACTATTGGGCCGAGCTCTTGGGACTATAATGTTCTTAAAAGTCTTATTCGTAACGGTACCGACATTGTACGGCTTAATTTTTCTCATGCAGACATTAAGCAGTTGGTTGACCTAAAAAAGAATTTGAAAAAGATTAAACAGGAAACTGGCCGTCAGGCCTTAATTATGCAGGATTTACAGGGGCCACGTTTAAGAATTGGTCAGTTAGATCAAGAGATAGAGTTAATAGATGAAGAGATTTATGTTTTTACAGCTGGCCCTTCCAGTATAGCTAATCGGGAAATTCAAATTGATGACCCTGATTTATATAAAGACCTTAAAAAGGGTGATTTATTTTTTTTATCTAATGGTGAGTTAGAGCTTAGGGTGGTGGATATTAAAGATAAGAAAATTTATGCTCAAGTGGAGCGAGGTGGATTACTGGTGTCTCATAAAGGTATTAATTTACCTAATACTCGGTTACGACGTAGCGGACTAACCCTTAAAGATATTGCTGATGTGGAGATGGCCATGAAATGTGGCGGTATAGATTATATTGCTCTTTCTTTTGTCCAAAGCGCAGCTGATTTACGGAAGCTGCGAAAAATTATAGCTGGTCGCCCTATTAGAATTATTGCCAAGATTGAACGGGCTGTGGCTATGGAAAATATTGATGAAATTATTCAAGAATCAGACGGAATTATGGTTGCTCGGGGAGATTTAGGGATTGAAATGCCCCTAGAAGATTTACCTATTATCCAAAAAAATTTAGTCCGTCATGCTCATTGGCATGGTCAGCCGGCTATTATTGCTACCCAGATGATGACTTCCATGATTGATCATCCACGGCCAACCAGAGCGGAGGTTAGCGATATTGCTAATGCTGTTTTAGATGATGCCGATGGCCTGCTGCTTTCTGATGAGACGGCTATAGGGCAGTATCCAACTAAAGCTGTGGCTATTATGGAAAAAATTATTCGGCGAACAGAAAAATATTTAAATAATAAGAATTATTTTGACGACGGAACAATTGCTTGTTACCGTCATTTATAATATGGCCAAAGGTTCACGAGTTTATATTGGTTTTTTAGGCTATGGCCAGTCTACAGCTAAATATTTGCCTGATTTTTTAGATAGTTTAGGACAGCAAACCTTTACGGATATAGAAATTATTGCCGGAGACAATACTCCCACGAGTACAGACAACCCCAATGAAGCAATTATTAAACATTATTCGTCTGTCCGCTATTGTCCTTTTCAGGCGAATTTGGGTTTTGCTAAGGGGTATAATCGGCTTTTCAAACTAGCCATAGAGGAGGAGGCTGACTATTTTTTAGTGATCAATCCCGATACCTGTCTTCAGCCCAAAACTATTGAATACCTGGTAAATTATTTGGACCAGCATAGTGAAGCCGGCGCAGTTATGCCTAAAATTTTACGATGGGATTTCCAGAATAAATGTTTGACCAAGGAGATAGATAGTCTGGGTGTGGCCCTAACTCAGTCCGGTGCTTTTTATGATATTGGACAGGGTCGACTTGACGGGGGAGAACCAAGCCAGCCCTGCTCCATTTTTGGCTTTACGGGAGCTGGTGTTTTGTTGCGACTTTCAGCTTTAAGGTCAGTAGCTTTTGATAATGGTCAATATCCAGAATATTTTGATGAGCTAATGTTTATGTATAAGGAAGATTGTGATTTATCTTATCGTCTGCGTTTAGCTGACTGGGAAATTGTCTTGTTGCCAGAGGCAGTAATTTATCATGATCGTACGGCTGCCAGAGCCCAAGGTAAAGCCAAAAATCAGTGGAAAGAACGCCGTCGATCCAGTAAGTTGATTCGGAAGTGGTCCTACCATAATCAGTTAATTATTTTTTTCAAATATTGGTTTTTGCCCAAGAAGTTTTCCACTCGGTTGAAAGAAATAAACTATCAGATAAAAAGATTTTTCTTTGCCCTAATACTAGAACCTTTTACTTTATCTGTCTGGAGAGCGATTTTTCAGGAGAGAGCCGCTATTGTCGCTCGGCGGCGAGCCTTAAACATTAAAATTAATCCCTTGTCGCTAGAAAAATGGCGTCATCGTAATAAGTAATATTTATGTTAGATTTAGCCATTGTCATTGTTTCGTGGAAAGTTAAAGATAAGTTAGCCGCTAACCTCCGAGAGTTATTGGCTAGTCAAGGTGATTTGAGTTTTGAGGTCTGGGTGGTAGATAATAATTCTGGTGATGGTACGGTGGAGATGCTAAAAAATGATTTTCCCCAGGTTCATCTGATTGCTAATCTGGATAACCGTGGTTTTGCCAGGGCGAATAATCAGGCCATAAGAGAGATCAGGGCTCGTTATGTTTTACTTCTTAATCCAGATATGATGGTTCAGCCAACTACTTTAGCTAATATGCTGGCGTGGTGTGACGCTAATCCGCAAGCTACTGTGACTGGTTGTCATCTGGTAACCGAGGATGGTAAAACCTTATTACATGTTCGTCGTTTTCCTACCGTCTGGGACCAGTTGGCAATTGTTTTAAAATTGCCCCATCTGTTTCCTCATATTTTAGATCATTATTTAAGAACTGATTTTGACTACACTCAAGCTGCGCCAGTTGATTCGGTGCGGGGTGGTTTTTTTTGGATTAGGGCCGACCGTGAGGGTCGGGTACCTCTTTTAGATGAACGTTATTTTTTGTGGTTTGAAGAAGTAGATTATTGCCGACAGGTTAAGTTAAGTGGTGGTCAAGTATGGTATACCCCAGCCGCTACCTGCCTAGATTATGTTGGACAAAGTTTTAAACAAGTGGGTCGTGGTCAAGCGCAAACTTATTTTCGGGAGAGTATGATTAAATATTTTACTAAATGGGAACCGCGGTGGCAGTCGTGGCTCTTAAAATTAGCTTGGCCTATTGGTATTTTGTTAGCTATCTGTGGGGAAAAATTAAATTGGCATCGGCCGGCTAAAACCTAAAACTATGATGAGTTATAAGACAGCAATTATTATAATCAATTATAAAGATTACGCTAATAAATATTTAGCTGATTGTTGGGAGAGTTTATCGCGACTTCAGTTGACCACTGATGACTGGCAGATTGAGACGACAACCTTTATTGTGGATAACCAATCTGACGATACGACTTATGCCACTCTGCAAGCCATGGCGCCAACGGCTCATATTATCCGCAATGCTAATAATGACGGCTTTGCTAAAGGTAATAATGATGTATTGGCTCTGGCTATGTCTCAAGGTTATGATTTTGCCTGGGTGCTTAATATGGACACTATTGTTGAACCGGATAGTTTAATAGAACTGGTAAAATTGATGATTTGTAATCCTAAAATTGGGAGTGCTCAATCACTGTTAAAATTATGGCCAGAGACAGATTTGGTTAATAGTTTAGGCAATGTTACCCATTTTCTTGGTTATGGCTATTGCGATGGTTACAAGAAAAAAGTAGCAGAGCTTAATTTAGATGAACTTAATGGCCGACGGATTTCTTATCCTTCGGGGGCGTCAGTATTATTTCGTCTATCAGCCCTCCGTCAGGTTGGACTGTTTGATGAAACTTTTTGGATGTATAATGAAGACCAAGACTTAGGGTGGCGTTTATGGCTAGCTGGTTGGGACTGCCAATTAGCAGCTTATTCTTCGGTTTATCATAAATATGAATTTAGTCGGAGCGCCAGTAAATATTATTGGCTAGACCGTAATCGTTTACTCTCAGCCTGGAAGAACTATCATTTGCTGACTTTACTGGTTTTACTGCCAGCTTTATTATTAAGCGAGTTGGTTTTAGCCGTTATTTTTAGACGTAACGGCCGTTTATCATATAAGCTTAAAGCTTGGTGGTATTTTTTTAACCCCTTGCATTGGCCAAGTTTAATTGCTATGAGAATTAGGACTCAACATTTACGGCAAGTAAGAGACCATCATGTTATTAAGACTTTTAGCGGTCGGATTTTATTTCAGGCAGTTGATTCTCCCCTAGTTAGGGTGGGTAATTGGGGGCTTAATCTTTATTGGCAAATTATTAAACTTATTATTATTTGGTAGTTATGGATATTAGTATTGTCATCGTTAGTTATCATAGTCAGCCCATAATTTATCATTGTCTGGAGTCGCTCCAACAGACTACATGGCACGACCTAGAATATGAAATTTTTGTCGTAGACAATGCCAGGGAAACTGACCTAGCTCAAGGGTTAGCGGCGCACTGGCCTGAAGTTCATTATATTTCCAGTAGCAATATTGGTTATGCGGCGGGCAATAATTTAGCTTTGCGTCAAGCTAGCGGTAAATATTGGGTAATAATGAATCCAGATACTGCTGTTGAGCCAAATGTAATTTGGGAGCTTTATAATTTTATGGAATCTCATCCCCGGGTGGGGATGGTAGGACCAAGTCAATACAATCCTGATGGCAGTAAGCAGGATTCTTGTTATCGTTGGCATCGTCTCTATACTCCTTTTTGTCGTCGCTCTCCTAGGTTAGCTAAATTTTCGTGGGCTCAGAAAGAATTGCGCCGTTTTCTTTTAGCTGATGCTGATTTAAGTCAATGCTGCCCAGTGGATTGGCTTTTGGGTTCTTTTTTATTTATTCGGGCGGCGGCGATGCGCCAAGTGGGTTATTTTGATGAACGTTACCGGTTATATTTTGATGATACTGATTTAAGTCGGCAGATGTGGCATCATGGCTGGCAAGTAATTTATTATCCAGAAGTAGCCATTCTCCACAATCATCAGCGAGCGAGTGCCCAGCTACCATGGTATAGAATATTTAATAGCTGGGCTGGTCGTCAGCATGTATTTTCGTGGTTTAAATATCTTATTAAGTGGGGCCCAGGAGGTAAATCTCATGTTCCCCGCGGTAAAAATATCTAAGTATGCGGCAAATTACTAAAGCTATTTTGCCAGTAGCCGGTTTTGGTACTAGATTTTTGCCGGCCACCAAGGCTCAACCCAAAGAAATGTTGCCCATTGTGGATAAACCGGCTATTCAGTATATTGTTGAAGATGCAGTTTCTGCTGGCATTAAAGAAATTATTTTTGTTACTGGCCGAGGAAAGCGAGCTATTGAAGATCATTTTGATTATTCTTTTGAGCTGGACAAGACTTTAGTAGAAAAAAATAAATTAGAATTAGTAAAAGAGGTGCGGCGTATTGCCGAATTAGCTAAATTTTCTTATGTTCGTCAGCCCCTACCATTAGGCGATGGTCACGCCTTGGCTTGCGCGGCTCATTTAGTATATGATGAGCCAGTGCTGGTTATGTTTGGCGATACCCTATATGACGCCAAAGAGGGTCCAGCCAGTCAAATTTTAAAAACTTTTGCTAAATATGGTGACTCAGTTATTGGTCTTTCAGCAGTACCGCGTAGCGAGGTTAGTAAATTTGGAGTGATTGATGGAGCGGCCGTAGGTGAGCGAACTTATGAAATTAAACGTTTTATAGAAAAACCATCACCCAGCGAAGCGCCTTCTAATTTAGTAGCAGTGGGCATTTATGTTCTTACGCCGGAAGTTTTGTCTTGGCTTACCACTATGAAACCTGGGCCAAGCGGTGAATTACGGTTGGCCGACGCTTTTCAGCAAATGCTGGCCCATGACCGTCCTCTTTATGGGCAAGAGTTCAATGGCACTTGGCTTGACACTGGTGATAAATTAGGTTTCATTAAGGCCACTATTCAACTAGGTCTGAAAAATAAAGAAATTGGCCCTGAGCTCAAAAAATTTATTAAAACTTTATCTTTATAATTCTAAAGAGAACAGACCGGTAGTTGAGCCAATTTGAGCATAAAAATATAGGGTATTGGCTTTTTTATCAATGGCGCCGTTGCCTAAATGGTCAGTATTGGTTAATTGCCAAATAAGATGTGATTGTTGATTATCCACTTCTATAACTTGCCAGCCGTTGTCTTGTCCAAAGATTAAATAATTATCTGAATTAGGCAAACAGATCAGTTGAACAATTGGTTGACTAAAACGGCCCAATAACTCAGTTGTTGCTGTATCAGGATTGGCTAGCCATAATTCAAATTGACTGCTAAAAGCAATTTTACCATTGGGTAGGGGACAGGCCAATGAAATTGAGGCGGTGTCTAGCCAATTAGTAGCGAGCTTTTGTTCATCTATAAGGGCACGAATAGAGGTAGTGGTCAAATTTTTAGTTGCTAAATTAAATTGGCGATTATCTAGCGGTAAAATAGCCCCAGAGAGAGTGGTGGTGGGTAGAGCGGCTAATAATTGCGGTTCGGATTTTTTAAATAAACGGATATCTTTAACTATGGTAGTTTGCGCTGGCCAGATCGTTAAAGTTTTATGCCATTCATAATAGCCAGGCAAACTTAAATTAACATTATAATTACCAGGTCGGAGATTTTTTAATTTGACTGGGGTGACTATTTTTTTGGGTTTACCCCACCACGCTTTGAGCTCATTAATATTTACTAGGGCATTGGCGGGTTCACTTTTAATTTCTAGTAAGCCAGTTCGTTCTAGTTTCCATGAATGCCAATTAATGCGGTAACCATTGGCATAAATTAGAATAGGTGGAGTAATTAAACAGAAAAGCAGAATAAAAATTTTAGAAAGCCACCATCTTTGCCTAGTTGACATATTAGTCAATTCTATGGATATTAACGCCAATAGCTTGTAGCCGTTCAGCTAGGGCTTCATAGCCACGTTCAATTTGGTAAATATTGTCTATTTCAGTAGTTCCTTCAGCAATGAGGGCGGCGATGACCATGGCGATGCCGGCGCGCAGGTCGGGTGAAGTTAATTTGCGGCTGTGCAGGGGGGTTGGTCCATTGACCACTACTCGATGCGGGTCGCACATAATAATATTGGCTCCCATTTGAGTAAGCATATCGGTAAAAAGAAGACGGCGGTCATAAATAGTTTCATGAATAATGCTTAAGCCCTGAGCTTGAGTCATTAAAACGGTGTAGGGCGATTGAAGATCTGTGGGAAAGCCTGGATATTCATGAGTTTTAATGTTATAGGCTTTAATTTTTGGGCTAGGCAACATTTTCAGCCAATTCTCGCCTTGTTCAAAACGGACGCCTATTTTATGGAAGATATTGAGTAAAATAGCAATGTGATCAGGATGACAATTGGTAATTAATAATTCCGTCTGACTTGCAGCAGCCAAGATAGCAAAAGTGCCAGTTTCAATGCGATCGGGAATAACAGTAAAGTTGCCGCCTTTGATATAATCAACGCCCTCGATAGTAATAGTGGGGGTGCCAGCGCCAGAAATTTTTGCTCCTTGAGTATTAAGATAGTTGGCTAAAGCTACAATTTCTGGTTCCATTGCGCAATTTTTGAGGGTAGTACGCCCCTCAGCCAGTGTAGCAGTCATCATCAGGGCTTCTGTCCCAGTAACGCTGACCGTTGTAAAAAAGTATTCGGTGCCTTTAAGTTTTTTAGCAGTAAGGTGATAATAATTATTAGCAATATGGATAGTCGCCCCGAGGGCAGAAAAACCCTCTAAAAATAAATCAATTGGCCTTACACCCGCTCCAATAACACAGCCGCCGGGGTGGGGGAAGCTGACTTCTCCAGTGCGGGCCAATATGGGGCCGACAAACATAATTGAGGCCCTAAATTTATTAGCCAGTTCTGGCGGGATACTAGTGGTTTGGATATTTTTAGTGCTGATAGAACATTGATGGTCTTGGCGGTTTACTACTCCACCTACGGCTTTAATAATTTCCAGAGATAATTTAATATCTTCAATGGCCGGTAAATTATTAATAGTAACCGTTTCTTCGGATAGTAGGCTGGCGGGGATGATTTTGAGAGCTGAATTTTTAGCCCCATTAACTTTAATCTGTCCTTTAAGCGGTGTCTGTCCTTGGATTACAAACTTACTCATAATATAAGTTAAAAGATTTATTGATTGTGATTATAATGATAGACCACTTTGTTGATTCTTTCAACTTGTGCTACACTTATTAAAGTTAAAAAATATTTTATTGCTATATGGTTTCATCATCTACTCCGCGGCGTAAGTGGCGCTGGCTATTAGTTATTTTGCTACTATTTATTGCTATAACTATTGGTTTTTGGGCGGGCATTATTTATAACGGAAAAGCGGAAATAGTTCGCCGTTTATCTGATCCAGAGATAGTATTTTTAGGTAAGGTTAGCGGATTATATAATTCTGACACTGGAGGGCGTTTATCTTCTGATCTTAATTTTAATTTATTTTGGCAGACTTGGGACATAGTCAAAACTAATTATGTGGATCATGATCAACTAACAGATAAACAGATGTTTTATGGAGCTCTACGGGGTTTAGTTGGCTCGACCAAAGATCCTTATACGATTTTTATGGATCCAGAGGATGCTAAGATGTTTAATGAGGATCTAGCTGGCAGTTTTAGCGGTATTGGAGCTGAAGTGGGCCTGCGTAATGATGTCATAACTATTATTGCCCCTTTAGCCGATACACCAGCTGAGCGCGCTGGTCTTAGGGCGGGGGATAAAGTTTATGCTATTGATCAACAATCTACGGCCGGGTTAACGGTTGATGAGGCTGTTAAAAAAATTCGCGGGCCCAAGGGGACAAAAGTAACTCTAACTATTGGGCGGGGTGATGCGAAACTGCAGGATATTACTATTGTGCGTGATAATATTGTGGTTAAAAGTCTTAATTATTCGTATGATTCAGCGACCGGTATTTATACTATTACTATTAATAATTTTAATGCCGACACCGAAACGCTTTTTGCTGAAGCCGTTGAAGACATTAAGGTTAAAAAACCCAAGGGACTTATTCTCGATTTGCGTAATAACCCTGGTGGCTATTTAGATACCGCTGTAGCCATTGCTAGTTATTGGATAGAGAGTGGAGTAATTGTTAGCGAACAGTCAGCTACTGAGCCACCGCGTCAACAAATGGCTCGTGGTTTTGCTCCGCTGGCTAATTTACCCACCGTAGTCTTAATTAATCAAGGTAGCGCTTCAGCCTCCGAAATTGTAGCTGGTGCTTTAATGGATTATGGACAGGCAACAACTATTGGCAAAACTACTTTTGGTAAAGGGTCGGTCCAGATAGTTAAAGATTTGTCAGATGGTTCTATGATTAAAATAACCACGGATAAATGGTTGACACCAAGCGGTGTTTCCATTAATGACAAGGGTATTACTCCCGATATTGAGATTGACTTTACTGAGGAAGATTTTAATGCTAATCGTGACCCGCAAATAGAGAAAGCTAAAGAATTTTTATTAAATCAGGTTGGTAAATAGTTTTTATTGTTCTAACTAACAAAAAACACCGCTAGTGAGCGGTGTTTTTTATTAATATTTCTATTCTTCTATATGGATAATTTTTGTTGATTGTAGATGATTATCAAAACGACGTATTTTTTTAGTTTGTATTTTAACTTGGCCAGCCTTAGTAGCAAATAAAGTATCGTCATGACCGACGGCTACATTGTTGCCAGCTCGGTATTTAGTGCCACGTTGGCGAACAATAATAGCGCCAGCTTTCGCGGTTTGTCCATCTTGTAATTTTATACCTAGTCGTTTACTTTGAGAATCACGTCCCAGCGAGGTTGACCCGCCAGCTTTTTTGTGTGCCATAAGATTTGCAATTAAGTTTGTTTAGGCAATATAACAGAGTATAACGAGCTTGTCAATTATTGTGCTAACTAGTATAATGATAGTAATTTTTAGCCTAAAATAAAATTATGCCTTCAAAAAGCGTTAAACGGGTCTTGTTTAGTCGGTGGCTAATAGTTTTACTGTTTATTTTTAGTTTGGCCTTAGTTTTACATAATAGTTTTAGCTATCTTGATCCTGATTTTGGCTGGCATTATGCAGTGGGGCGAGAAATTTGGCAAAATCATGCAGTGCCACACTTAGAACATCATCTTCTTCCCGTTGCTGGCCAATCTTGGGTGGACCATGAATGGTTATCTAATGTCCTGATTTATCTTACATATAATTGGGGCGGTTATCTGCTGGTAAGCTTTCTGTTTGCTCTGCTTACTATACTTATTTGGTACTTATTGGCCCAAGAGACAATAAAACACTGGCTGGATAATAAAACTAATTCTGTAGTTTTTTGGCTTTTATTGCTTATTAGTCTTAAAGCATCTTTACCTAATTTGGGGGTGCGAGTTCAAGAAATTACCGTTTTTTTTGTGGTGCTTTTAAATATTTGGTTAGCCCAGTCAGTCCGTCAGCGTAAGTGGCCAACCTGGAAAATCATCGTTGTACCTTTACTTTTCTGGTTGTGGGCTTCGCTACATGGAGGATTTTTAATTGGTTTAGCAATCTTTACTGCTTGGTTTTTCTTTAGACTTATTCTTTATTGGCTGCCTCATAAGTCTAACAAGGGAATTAATATCTTGCCCAAGAGTGTTATTATTCGTTCAGGTTTAACCCTGGTTTTATCTTGGATAGCTACTTGCTTAACCCCCTATGGTTTGGGACTTTACCAATTTCTAGGAGATTATGGTACCAGCAGGGCTTATCTATGGTGCATCGTTGAATGGCTACCAATGACTGAAGCTTTATGCAGTTGGCGCATGGTTTATTTTATTATTTTTGGCCTAGCTTTAGCTTTATTAATTTTTCACTGTTGCAGTCACGACAAACATGATCGCGAAATGGTCCTCTGGCTAAAGCAACAAGATTGGTGGACTCTTATTTTATCTCTTATTTTATGGATAGCGGCTTGGCGTTCATTACGTCATTTTCCGCTTTTTGCAGTTGTCTCCTTACCATGGATGGCTGGATTTTTCTACCATTCTTGGCACGATAATTTGTTTCAGCCAGATACATGGCCTAATTATTTAAAATGGTTTGTGGCGGTGATTGTTATTTTAACTTCTTTATTATTAATTATAGATACCCATTGGTCTGTGCACCCAGAAAAAGATTATTGTCATACTTATCCTTGTGTCGCTATGAGTTATCTGCGGCAGTCGCCCTACGCTAGTTGGCCCACAATTGTTGAATATGGTTGGGGTGGTTATTTTTATTGGCTTTGGCCTGAGAAGCCTATTTTTATTGATGGCCGTCTACCCCAATATATGTGGCGCGGTCAAAGTCTAATTGAGCATTATGGGCGTTTTTTTCAAGAAACAGAAGTTAAAAAAGCGCTAGATGACTATGGTTTAGATGTAATGGTTATTCCTCAGCCTCAGCCTGTTCATTATGATTGGGCTGAAACTTTGTTTTTAGGACGGGGGCTTAAAGAGGAAGATTACAATACTTTATCTGATGTGGTGCGGCGGGTTATGCTAAGGTCACCAGCCTGGCGCTTGGTTCATTCCGATACTACCACCATGATTTATGTCCGCCAATAATCGGCCCAGTTTAGATTTGTGCCTGCCGGTATATAACGAAGCGGCCATTCTAGCAGACAATGTTGAACGTCTGATAGGCTTTATTACGGCTAAAGATTATGGTCTGGATTGTCGTATTATTATTTTAGTCAATGGTTCCACCGATCAATCAGCGAAAATAGCCGAGCATTTATCTAAAGAACACCCCGATTTAGTAGAATCTCGAGTTTATCTCTTGCCGGGCAAGGGTCGAGCTTTGTTAAATTATGCTGATACCAGTTCTGCGGAGTGGTGGGGCTTTGTTGACGCTGACTTGTCTATTTCTTTTGAAAGCTTAGAAAAACTTTTTGAGGTTATAGTTAATAAATCCGCTGATTTGGTCGTTGCTTCTCGTTTTTTGCCCGAATCTTCATGCGAGCGGGCTTTCTATCGGGGTATTGTCTCGGCAGTATATAATAAATTGGCTCGACAGGTTTTAGGTACTACTGTCAAAGATCATCAATGTGGCTGTAAATTTGTGTCTCATGAATTATGGCGAGCTGTTCGTCCTTTCCTGCGAGAGTCAGATTATTTTTTAGATACCGCGCTGATTGCCTGGGCAGAACGTTTAGGTTGGCGGATTAAGGAGGTGCCGGTAGATTGGGCCGATAATCGTTACGGGGCTAGGACAACTAAGGTTAAATTAATTAAAGATTCTAGCCAATTTTTAGTAAGTCTTAGACGTTTACGTCGTGATCTCAAGTCTTACCGAGAATAGCGCCCCCCCTTGTCTTTTTTATTTTTTTTTGCTAGATTTGGTTTATCCTTTTTGCGCCGTTAGCTCAGGTGGTAGAGCAACTGCCTTTTAAGCAGATGGTCACAGGTTCGAATCCTGTACGGCGTACCAAAATGATTATTTAGTTTTTTACCATTATTCTGTGGCCATCCTAGCTCAGTTGGTAGAGCAACGGTTTTGTAAACCGTAGGTCGTCGGTTCAAGCCCGACGGATGGCTCAAAAAAATAACTCCTTACAGTGGAGTTATTTTAATATGGACACAATACAATGAAAAATCTTATTTTTCTTTCGTCTGGCTTAGCTTTTTGGCTGTCCTTAAACAGCCGGTACAGACTTTGACTGTTTGCCCGCCAATTTTATAAGTTTGTAAATTAATGCCTTGCCGTTTCAGAGTCTTGATATTAGAATGGGAGCGACTAGCGCCTTTAGTGGCGCTACGGCGACAGATATCACACTTTTTAGCCATAATTGTAGTTCATTAAGTAAGCAAAATAAAAATACTCTAATTCACGAGATTGAAAATAGCTTAACAAGTTTTGCCAAAATAATCAAGGCGTGTTAATCTATAATAATCTAACTCAATAAATATTATGATGAATCTTTTTCTTATTATAATCCTTTTGCTGTCAATCATAGCCCATGAATATAGTCATGCCTGGATGGCGGCTAGGCTAGGTGATGATACGGCAGCTCGAGCTGGTCGTCTGACTTTAAATCCTCTAGCCCACTTAGACATCTTTGGTTCTATTATTATTCCTGGTCTTTTATTATTAGTTGGTTCCCCAATAGTTTTTGGTTACGCTAAACCTGTGCCCATTGATTTTAGTAAGCTGCGAGGTGGCTTTAAGGGGGTAGCTAAAACGGCCCTAGCTGGACCAGCGGCTAATTTTATTTTAGCCATAGTGGCTGCTTTGGCTATGTGCTATTTAGCTGGCGGTCCTAATTCGGCCTGGGGGCAACTTTTATTCCTTATGGCCATGATTAATGTAGTGCTTATGGTGTTTAACTTATTGCCTGTACCGCCCCTTGATGGTTCTAAAATTCTAGCGTTTCTCTTGCCAGAGCGTTGGCGGTACTCCTACTTAGCTTCTGAACGTTGGAGTTTTTTGGTTTTACTCTTTATTATGATAATGTTTCCAGATTTAATCTATTATCCGGTGAGCTGGTTGATGAGCTGGCTAATATGACTTCTTGACTTTATCCATCTCTTTTGCTACATTAATAGGCAACTAAGCATTATACCCTGGCTTAAAGTTGCCAGTTTTATTTTTAATTATTAAGAACAAGTATTGTTTTTATGCCCACAATTAATCAGTTAATTCGTCATCCGCGGACAGTCGCCGGCCACAAGAGTAAAACACCAGCCCTGCAGGTGACCACCGATTCTCTGCACCGTCGGAAGAGTGTTATTAGAAAAGGTTCGCCCTTTAAGCGGGGAGTGTGTCTTAAAGTTACTACCACTACTCCTAAAAAACCTAATTCTGCTTTACGAAAAATTGCTAGAGTTCGCTTGTCTAATGGTATGGAAGTGACTGCTTATATTCCAGGCATTGGCCATAATTTGCAAGAGCATTCCATCGTTTTAATTAAAGGTGGTCGTACTAAAGATTTGCCAGGGGTACGCTATAAAGTAATTCGCGGGGTTTATGATACCCAGGGAGTAGAAAATCGTCGCCAAGCTCGTAGTCGGTATGGCGCTAAAACTCCTAAATAGTTGTTTATTTAACTTATTTAATGTATGAGAGGAAAACAGGCTCAAAAACGAGAAATAGCTGGTGATGCTAAATATAATGATCCGGAAGTGGCTAAGTTTATTAATTACCTTATGAAGGATGGCCAAAAGACAGTAGCTGAACGTATTGTTTATGATTGTTTTGATATTCTAAAAGAAAAAACTAAGCAAGAGCCACGTCATGTTTTTAATAAAGCTTTAAAAATGGTTTGTCCTTTGGTAGAGGTTCGTGGTCGGCGGATTGGAGGGGCCAACTATCAGGTGCCTTACCAAGTACGCGGTGATCGCCGTTTTACTTTAGGTTGCCGTTGGCTGATTACTGCCGCTCAGGCTCGCAAGGAACATTCCATGGCTGAAAAATTAGCTGCTGAGATTTTAGATAGTATTAAAGGAGAAAGCGCATCAGTGAAGAAAAAGCTAGATGTGCATCGTATGGCTGAGGCCAATAAAGCCTTTGCTCATTTTGCGCGCCATTAATACTGGGCAAACTTTAGCTAACTATTTTTATGATTAATGAGGTAGTTGGTTAGTTTTTTGGTGTATTTTTATTATTTTTTATTTTCTTTATTATTGTTATGCGTGAATTTAAGTTAGAAGATCTAAGAAATATCGGGATAATGGCCCATATTGATGCTGGTAAGACAACTTTTACTGAGCGAGTTTTATTTTATACCGGCAAAAAACATAAAATTGGGGAAACTCATGATGGACAGGCGGAAATGGATTGGATGGCCCAAGAAAAAGAACGGGGTATTACTATTACTTCTGCGGCTACTACTTGTTTTTGGAAGGGCAAGCAAATTAATATTATTGATACTCCAGGGCACGTAGATTTTACGGTAGAAGTAGAGCGTTCACTGCGGGTGCTAGATGGAGCTATTGCAGTTTTTGATGGTGCCGCCGGAGTGGAGCCACAATCAGAAACCGTGTGGCGTCAGGCTGATAAATATAAGGTGCCGCGATTGTGTTTTGTAAATAAAATGGATAAAATGGGGGCTGATTTTGTTATGAGCCTTAATTCTATTCGCGAACGGCTCAATCCTCGAGCCGTGGCTGTTCAGCTTCCTATTGGCGCAGAGGAAAATATGCGAGGGGTTATTGATCTAATTACGGAGAAAGCTTTTGAGTTTCATGGGCAATATGGCGAGCAAATTGTGGAAATACCCATACCAGATAAGATGAAAGAAGAAGTAAGTAAATATCGGCACGAAATGGTAGAAAAAATTGCCGAATTAGATGAATCTTTAATTGACAAATATCTCAATGGCGAAGAAATCACCGAGGAAGAGTTAAAAAACGCTTTGCGGCAAGAGGTTATTGCTAATGAAATTTATCCTGTTTTTTGCGGAACAGCTTTAAAAAATATCGGCATCCAGCCAGTTTTAGATGCTGTGGTAGATTATCTGCCTTCACCCATAGATTTGCCAGAGATAGAAGCTAATGACGCCAAGGATCCTAATAAAGTTATTATAGTTAAGCCAGATGATAATGATCCTTTTGTTGGCTTAGCGTTTAAGATTGCTACCGACCCCTATGTCGGCCGTTTATGTTTTGTTCGGGTATATAGCGGCATTTTAAGGGCTGGTTCTTATGTGATCAATTCGGCTAATGGCTCTAAAGAACGTATTGGCCGTTTAGTGCGGATGCATGCTAATCATCGCGAAGAAATTACCGAAGTGTGTGCCGGAGATATCGCCGCAGTTATTGGCCTTAAAGAAACGGCGACTGGTAATACTTTGTGCGATGAAAATCAGCGAATTTGCTTAGAGTCCATTATTTTTCCTGAGCCAGTTATTAAGATTGCTGTTGAACCGAAAACTAAAGCTGACCAAGAAAAAATGAGTTTAGCGTTAGCGCGTTTAGCTGAAGAAGATCCGACCTTTAAGGTAGAAACTGATGAAGAAACTAGTCAAATTTTAATTTCTGGCATGGGTGAACTTCACCTAGATATTATTGTTGATCGCATGAGGCGTGAATTTGGGGTTGAAGCTAATGTGGGCCAGCCGCAAGTATCTTATCGGGAAACTATTCGCCAAATGGCTGAAGCTGAAGGCAAATATATTAAACAGTCAGGTGGCCGTGGTCAGTATGGACATTGCTGGTTGCGTTTAGAGCCGCAACCTGAAGGGAAGGGTTCAGAGTTTGTTGATGAGGTTAAGGGCGGAGTTATTCCCAAGGAGTTTATTCCAGCCATTGAAAAAGGGTTTCGCGAGGCTCTGGACAAAGGAGTGCTGGCGGGGTATCCTATGGTTGATATTAAATGTACAGTTTATGATGGTTCTTATCATGAAGTTGACTCCAGCGAGATTGCTTTTAAGATGGCTTCTATTCTAGCCTTTAGAGAAGCCTGCCATAAGGCTCATCCCGTACTTTTAGAACCGATTATGAAGGTAGAGGTTGTTACCCCTGAAGATTATATGGGTAGCGTCATTGGCGATCTTAATGCTAGACGGGGTCAGATTGATCGAATGTCTGATCGTGGCCGGCTTAAGGTTATTGATGCGCGAGTTCCGTTAGCGGAAATGTTTGGCTATGCTACTCAGCTAAGGTCAATTAGCCAGGGGCGCTCTAATTATACTATGGAGTTTTTACATTATCGGGAAGTGCCGCATAATGTGGCGGAAATAATTATTGGCAAAGCTGGTAAATAAATTATCTTAAATCATGGTAATAAAAATCTATGATTAATAACTTTGAACAAATTCTACGTCTGGCCCAATTAACCGGTGATCGGCTGATTGTAGCTGACCAGGAAAATCCAGCAAGCAGCTTAGTAATTTTATCGCTAAGCGATTATGAGAAGCTCTTAGATGCGGCTGGCTTGACAAAAGGTCAAGGCTTTGCTAAATTAAGCAGTAATGTTGCCAGTCCTGAGACTGGTAATGTTTCTGTCAAATCAAGTTTTGTGGAACAGATTAATGATCAGCAGAAATCTCATTGGTCTATTCCGGCTAGCCGTAAGTCGGCGGCTAAGGATTTGCTAGATAATAAATAATAATTTAATTAAAAATTATGACCGCTAGCCCTTGATTGGCTAGTTGGCTTTAACCAAGAAAATATGTCTGAGAAGTATGAACGCACTAAACCGCACGTTAATGTCGGCACCATTGGCCACATTGACCATGGTAAGACTACTTTAACGGCGGCTATTTTATCTGTTTTAACTGCTACTGGTCATAAAGCAACCCAGAAAAGTGTTGATCAGATTGATTCAGCGCCAGAAGAAAAAACTCGTGGCATTACCATTGCTACTACTCATGTAGAGTATGAAACAGACAAACGTCATTATGCCCATGTCGATTGTCCAGGTCACGCCGATTATATTAAGAATATGATTACCGGGGCAGCGCAGATGGATGGAGCAATTTTGGTAGTAGCCGCCACTGACGGCCCTATGCCCCAAACACGGGAGCATATTTTATTAGCTAAACAGGTGGGTGTTCCCTATATTGTTGTTTTTTTGAATAAGTGCGATATGGTGGAGGACAAAGAGCTGATTGACCTGGTAGAAGAAGAAATTCGTGATTTATTAAAGAAATATGGTTTTCCGGGAGATACCACCCCTATTATTCGTGGCTCAGCTTTGCAGGCCTTACAGAATCCAACTGGTGAATATGCTAAGCCTATTTTAGAGTTAGTGGATACTTTAGATAATTATATTCCTGAGCCACAACGTGATGTGGATAAAGACTTCTTAATGCCCATTGAGGATATTTTTTCCATTGAGGGTCGGGGTACAGTGGTAACTGGTCGTATTAGCAGCGGCGTGGTTAAAGTCGGCGATGAAGTAGAGTTAGTTGGTTTGGGAGAGACCAGAAAAGTAGTGGTAACCGGCATAGAGATGTTTAATAAGACATTAGACCAAGGTATGGCGGGAGATAATGCTGGCATTTTACTGCGAGGCATTAAGAAAGATGAAGTAGAACGCGGTCAAGTTTTAGCTAAACCAGGCAGTATTACACCCCACACTGAATTTGAAGGTGAAGTCTATGTCTTAACTAAAGAGGAAGGTGGACGCCATAAGCCATTTTTTACTGGCTACAAACCACAGTTCTATATTCGTACCACTGATGTTACAGGCGAGATTCAATTGCCCGAGGGGACTGAGATGGTCATGCCCGGGGACACTGTAACCTTAAAAATTAAATTAATTACTCCTATTGCCATGGATGAAAAAATGAGATTTGCTATCCGTGAAGGTGGACGAACAGTTGGTGCGGGAGTGGTAACTAAAATTATTAAATAGACAATTAGTCCTGTTGCTTAACGGTGACAGGACTATTTTGTTGTTTATAAAATAAATAGCCAAAACCATGCCTGACAAAAAAGTTGTTCCTACTGACTATAAGCAGAGAATTCGCATTAAGATTCGCGCTTTTGATCATAAAATTGTTGATCAATCCACTAAAACTATTATTGAAACGGTGGAACGTACTGGCGCTAAAATCTATGGACCGATTCCTTTGCCGATTGAGAAGAAAAAATATACTGTTAATAGTTCAACCTTTGTTCACAAGAATTCTCGTGATCAGTATGAAATGCGTATTCATAAACGTTTGCTAGATATTGTTGACCCAGCTAGCAAGACGGTAGAGGCACTGATGAGTTTAAACTTACCCGCTGGCGTGGATTTGGAAATTAAAATGTAGTTTGTTATTTTAAATTAAATAGTAATAATTTAGTTAGGCCTTAAAAAACCTTTCATGGTAAAAATGAGAGAAGTCTTTAAGGAGGTAGCTAGATTAGATTGGAGGAAAAATCAAAACAGTTGACAGAATCTATAAGCTAAATAATTCAATTTGAGCTCGATTTTGCAGACTGGTTTTGAGATACCAGTTTTTTTATTTAAGTTTTTAAGGAAGTATGAAGTTTATTTTAGGCAAAAAATTGTTTATGACCCAGTTGTGGCGAGACGATCGGGTAGTGCCAGTTACTTGTATACAAGTTGAACCGTGTGTTATTACTCAGGTTAAAACTAAGGAGCGTGATGGCTATCGGGGAGTTCAGATAGGCACAGGTCGACGGGCCGCTAAAAATATTGCTAAACCACAGCAAGGCCACTTTGGTGCATGGGGCAATTTTCAATACCAGCGAGAATTTAATTTAGATTGCGAGCCAGCAGGCGTAGAAGAACAATTATCAGTCGGCCAGCAAATTGCCTTAGCAACTTTTGTTCCAGGTGATCGGGTGCAGGTAACGTCTATTAGCAAGGGCCGGGGTTTCCAGGGTGGTGTTAAACGACATGGATTTCATGGGCAAGGCCGCAGTCATGGTGTTAAAGACCAACAGCGAATGCCTGGCTCAGTAGGAGCCACTGGTCCAGCCCACATTTTTAAGGGGACAAGAATGCCTGGACGTTATGGTGGTCGGCAAGTAACAGTTAAGAACCTAGAAGTGGTTGAAGTAGATGAGGCTAATGGTTATTTGTATATCCGTGGCGCAGTTCCAGGGTGGCGTAATAATTTAGTAGCCATTACTAGTAGCGGTGAGCTTATTTTTAAAACTGATCAAGCTCCAGCCGTAGAAGAAGAGATCAAACAGGATACCGCCGGAACCAAGATAGTTGAAGAATCAACGGACAATCCAGCAGAGTCAGAGCCAATAGTTGCTTAATTAAAGTTAATGATATGATTAAATATAAAGTATACAATCAAGAAGCTGAGGTTATCGGTGAACAAGATTTATCCGAAAAAATTTTTGGTGTAGCTATTAATGAAGGGTTAGTACATCAAGCTTTAATAGCTCAACTGGCCAATGCTCGCCGGGCTATTGCTGATACTAAAGATCGAGGAGAGGTTAGAGGCGGCGGTAGAAAACCTTGGCGGCAGAAAGGCACTGGTCGAGCTCGTGCTGGTTCTAGTCGCAGTCCATTATGGATTGGGGGTGGCGTTACTTTTGGTCCGACTAAAGATCGTAATTTTTCCCAAAAAATTAATAAAAAGATGGCTGCTCGAGCTATCTGTATGGTCTTGAGCGATCGAGTAGCAACTAATAATTTAATTATTGTTGATAATCTTACTATTCCTGAAGGCAAAACTAAGACCTTAAAAGGGATAGTAGATAAATTGTTGGCGGTTCAGGAGCCAGAAAATGTAAAAAGTCATTCTAGAGTCCTAATATTGACCACCACAGATAATGAACCAATAAAATTAGCTAGTCATAATTTACCGCGGTTGCAAGTTATTAATGACCAAAATATTAATTTAGTTAGCCTGTTACGGGCACCAAAGCTGATTATTACTCAGCCTGTTGTTGATATCTTACAGGCGCGTTATGGCCAGACTGTTAATTAAACAATACTATGGACAAGAAAGATAGAAAAACAATCAGTAAACCCACTCCAAGTGACGAAACCCAGGAAGAGGTTAAAATTATTGAAACTGATCGCCAAGCCGTCAAAAATGGTCAATTGGCTAATATCTTAATTAAGCCAGTAGTCACTGAAAAGGCCGGAGTTCTTAATGAATTAAATCAATATGTTTTTGTGGTTGACAGAAGAGCGAATAAGATTACTATTGCTAAGGCTGTTGAGGCTTTTTATGGCGTTAAGCCAGTATCAATTAATATTATTAATATGTCTGGCAAAAAGGTAACGCGCGGGCGGATTAAGGGACAACGTTCTTCCTGGAAAAAGGCTATTGTAACCCTACCGGCTGGTAAAACTATAGCCATCTATGAAGGGGTGTAATTTATTTTAATGAAGATTTATGGCGATTAGACAAGCTAAACCGACAACTCCTGGACTGCGTGGCGCTAGCTACGATAGTTTTAGCGACATTACTAGTATTACTCCAGAACGTCAACTGTTAGTTATTCGCAAGGAGCATAGTGGTCGGAATAATCAAGGTAAGATAACAGTCCGTCATCGCGGTGGCGGGCATAAACGTTATATTCGTTTAGTGGATTTTAAGAGGGATAAGTTTGACATTCCTGGTAAAGTTAAAAGTATTGAATATGATCCTAATCGTGGGGCTAGATTAGCATTAATTTACTATCCTGATGGAGAGAAACGATATATTATTGCTCCTTTAGGTCTTAAGGTCGGTGATGAAATTTTAAGCTCTAAAAAGCTTATTGAGATTAAAACCGGAAATGCTTTGCCTTTAGAATATATTCCGGCTGGAGTGCCAGTATATAATGTAGAATTACGGCCAGGTTTTGGCGGTAAATTAGCTCGGTCGGCTGGCAATGCCCTATATGTGATGGGAATAGATAAACGTTATGCTCAGCTCAAAATGCCGTCCGGAGAAATCCGCCTAGTAGATAAAGCTTGTCTTTGCGCTATTGGCCAAGTAAGCAATCCAGAATCAGCGAGAATTAATTTAGGCAAGGCAGGACGAAGTCGTCATTTAGGGATTAGACCAACGGTACGTGGTACGGCGATGAATCCTAAAGACCATCCGCATGGTGGTGGCGAAGGTAATCAGCCAATTGGCTTAAAATATCCCAAGACTCCGTGGGGTAAGCATGCTTTAGGTGTCCGCACTCGTAACCCTAAGGCTATAAATAACCATTTAATTATTCGCCGTCGGCAGAAAAAACGCTAAGTTTATTTATATTAATTGTTATATTATTTATGTCACGTAGTTTGAAAAAGGGACCCTATATTAATGAACGGTTGTTAGCGAGGATTAAAAAGCTTCCCTTGGGAGATAAAACCATTATTAAAACCTGGGATCGGGCTTCTAGTATTAGCCCAGAAATGGTTGGTTTTACTATTGGAGTCCACAATGGCCGTCAGCATATTCCTATATTTATTACTGAAAATATGGTAGGTCATAAATTAGGTGAATTTGCCCATACTCGTAAGTTTATTGGTCATGGCGGCAAAATGGCCAAGAATCAAGCTAAGGGAGCTAAATAACATAGGATTATATGGAAATTACTACTAAAGCCAGATATCTTCGTATTTCACCCCGTAAAGCCCAACTAGCGGCTGATTTAGTGCGTGGTCGTCAAGCTAATGAAGCCTTAGCTCAGTTGAAGGTCGCTAACAAAAAGTCGGCCAGGTTAATTAGTAAATTGCTGAAATCAGCGCTAGCTAATGCGAAACATAACTATGATATTGCCGCAGATAATTTATTTATTAAAGAAATTTGGGTAGGTAAGGGGGCAACCTTTCATCGTTGGGCGCCTAAGGCTCATGGCCGGGCGACTCCTATTCGTAAAGAAACTAGTCATGTTACTGTAATTTTAAAAGAGATTCATGATAGCGGTCCTCGAACGGCTCGCCGGGTAGAAACAGCCGCCCCTCTAAAATTAGCTGACTTAATTAAAGGTGGCGCGGGAAAAGCCAGCCAAGATAAAAAAGAAAAAGAGCCAGTGGAGACCGAAATTAAGGGTGAGAATTTAGAAAAAGCTGCTAAACAAGAAGGCAGTTCTAAATCTGGGTTTGTTAAGAAAGTTTTTAATCGTAAATCCGGTTAATTAATATATTTTTATGGGACAAAAAGTTAATCCAACTATTTTCCGCATGGGTATTATTAAAACCTGGCCCTCTAAGTGGTTCAAAGGCGGTAAGTCTTATGTTAATAATACTAAGCAAGATATTAAAATACGGGAATTTTTATTTCATCACTTGAGAGAGGCTGGAGTAGACCGAGTAGAGGTTGAACGTAGCGCTAATAAGGTAGCAGTTAATTTATTTGTAGCTAAGCCTGGTTTAGTTATCGGCCGTGGCGGAGCCGGAGCTGAAGAACTGAAAAAAACTATTCACAATCGTTTTTTAAAAAATTTTCGCCTTCATGATCTTACTTTAAATATCAGTGAGGTTAATCGTCCTAATTTAAGCGCCCAGATATTAATGCAGAGCATGGTTATGGACTTAGAGAAGCGGATGCCCTTTCGTCGAGTAATGAAGCAGACCATTAACCGAGCTGAACGGTCGGGTGCTTTAGGAATTAAGGTTATGGTGGGTGGTCGTTTAAATGGTGCGGAAATTGCCAGGACTGAAGTTTTAACTTCCGGTAAGGTACCGCTTCATACCCTGCGGGCTGACATTGATTATGCTAAGGGCACAGCTCATACTACTTATGGGACTATTGGCGTTAAAGTGTGGGTGTACCGCGGAGAGGTATTTGGCCGAGCCGAAGAAGTTAAAGGTGAAATAGTGGGTCAACGTTTACGTTAACTATAATTTAAAGGAAGTTCTTATGTTAATGCCGAAAAAAACTAAATATCGTAAGTCTCATAAAGCTAAAAGGGGTGGTGTAGCTACCCGAGGTACAACTGTTGGTTTTGGCAGTTATGGGTTAAAGGCCACGACAGCTTGCTGGGTTACTTCCCGGCAAATTGAAGCCGCTCGCCGGGTTATTACCCGTTATGTCCAGAGAACCGGCAAGTTATGGATTAGAGTTTTCCCTGATCGGCCAGTAACAGTGAAGGGAGGAGAAATCCCGATGGGCAAGGGCAAGGGCTCGGTTGATCATTATATTGTACCAGTTAAGCCGGGGATGATATTATTTGAGATTGAAGGAATAGGTGAATCTGAGGCGCGAGAAGCAATGAGATTGGCGGCCCATAAATTGCCGGTTAAGTGTCAATTTGTCAGCCGTGACCAAATTAATTAAAATTTTTATTATGGATTATCGTGATTTACAAGAGAAAACAGATGCTGAATTACAGCTATTATTAGCCGAGAAGCGAATTGCTGTAAAAGATTTGCGTTTTAAGGCGGCTAGTGGGCAGCTTAAGTCAGTTCGTGAGATAAGAGCGACTAGACAACTTATTGCTCGTCTTTTGACTTTACTTAATAATCGCCAAAAGAAATAATATGACTAATAAAACAGTTAAAACTGCTAAAGATAAAAAACCGCAGCCAGCAGCCACTCCACGACCTCAGGTTGTTCATAAGAAATTTCAGGGGGTAGTAGTGAGTGATAAAATGAAGAAGACGTTAGTAGTTAGGGTAGAACGGGTTAAGCTTCACCCTAAATATCATAAACGTTATGTGGTGAGCCGTAATTATAAAGTCCATGATGAGTCGGGCCTTTATCATATTGGTGACCGGGTCAGTTTTGTGGAATGCCGGCCGCTTTCTAAAGAAAAGCGTTGGCGGGTAGTTAAGAATAACCGTTAATTTGCCAATTATATGATTCAAGTGCAAACTATGTTAAAAGTTGCCGATAATTCCGGAGCGAAAAAAGTACAATGTATTCGTTTAATGAAGGGTTACCGGCGTCATTATGCCAGTGTAGGCGATATGATTGTTGTAACAGTTAAAGAGGCTATGCCCCATAGCAGTATTAAAAAAAGTGATATTGTGCCGGCGGTCATTGTTAGGACCACTAAAGAAATTCGCCGGTCGGACGGCACTTATGTCCGTTTTGACGATAATGCCTGTGTTATTGTGGATAAAAAGACTCACGAACCTCGCGGTACCCGTATTTTTGGACCAGTGCCTCGTGAAGTCCGGCGCGCTGGTTTTGTGAAGATAGCTTCTTTAGCTCCTGAGGTATTATAATTTTAGTATATGAAAATAAAAAAGAATGACCAAGTTTTAGTTCTCGCCGGTAAAGACAGGGGGAAGACTGGTAAGGTTCTTCAGGTTTTTCCTAAGGAGCAGCGAGCCAGTGTGGAAGGTATTAATTTATTAATTAAACATATTCGTCCGCAACGTCGAGGTGAGACAGGACAACGAATTGAATTTCCGGCGCCACTGCATATTTCTAATTTGGAGTTAATTTGTCCTCATTGTGGTAAGCCGACCAGGGTGGGCTATCAGTATATTAAAGTTACCGAAGGCGCTAAAGCGCAGAATCGCAAAGTAAGAATATGCCGGCGGTGTAAAGAATTAATTGATTAGTTAATTTATGTCTATGAGTTTATTAGAAAAATATCAGCAAGAGGTTATTCCCGCATTAATAGAACAATTTCATTATTCTAATAAGTTGAGTGTGCCTCGGCTTACTAAGGTAGTGGTTAATGTTGGCGTGGGTCGTATGTCTAAAGACAAGGCCTTTATAGATAGCGTTCAAGATACTTTGACAAAGATTACTGGCCAGAAACCAATCTTAAATCAAGCTCGTAAGTCTATTTCTGCCTTTAAAATTAGAGAAGGGGCAATTGTTGGTGTTTCTGTTACTTTACGGGGTCAGCGAATGTATGATTTTGTAGAAAAGTTAATTGCTATTTCTTTACCCAGAATCCGCGATTTTCGTGGTTTAGACAGTGGGGTAGTTGACCAGCAAGGTAATCTGAATCTAGGATTTAAGGAATGTTCTTCATTTCCAGAAGTTCGCCTAGATGAGCTGGAAAAGGAGCACGGATTACAGGTTTCCATAGCAACTACGGCCAAAACCCATGAAGAGGGTTTAGCCCTATTTAAATTACTAGGCTTTCCTTTTAAAGCCTCATAACTTTTAATTTTAGAATTATGGCTAGACAAGCATTAATTGCCAAAGCTAAAAAGACCCCTAAGTTTTCTACTCGCGTGGTGCATCGTTGTTGGCGTTGCGGTCGCAATCGAGGTTATATGCGCGACTTTGGTCTTTGTCGGATTTGCTTTCGAGAATTAGCGAATAGTGGTGATTTACCGGGGATAACTAAATCCAGTTGGTAATTAATATTTTATAAATTTCTAAATTTATTTTTTTATGATTGATCCAATTTCCGACATGCTGACTCGAATTCGGAACGCCGCGGCGGTACATAAGACCGAGGTGATTTTGCCGATGAGTAAATTAAAGTATAATATTGCTAAAATATTGGAACGCGAGGGTTATCTAGGGGAAGTAGAGATAATTAATCCTCCTTTGGCTAAAAATAAGACAGCTAATTTTGCTAGCCTGCGCCTAGTCTTGAAGTATCAAGCCAACGGCCGGCCAGCTATTACTGCTATTCAGCGGGTTAGTCGGCCAGGTCGCCGAGTATATGTTGGTAAAGATAAATTGCCGGTAGTTGTTAATAATTTTGGAATAGCCATAATTTCTACTTCGTCTGGGCTGTTGACAAATAAAGAAGCTCGGGAAAAGGGACTAGGTGGCGAGGTGCTTTGTAGCATCTATTAATTAATTATGTAGCTGGAAATTATATGTCTAGATTAGGGAAATTACCAATTGTTTTACCCGCTGGAACCGCCGCGGTGCTAAAAGATAAAATTTTGACCATTACTGGCCCGAAAGGTCAGCTACAACAGGCTATCCCCCCCGAGGTTCAAATTACTATTGACCAAGACAAGATATTGGTTAGCGTGGCTAATCAGGAGAATCGGCAAGAACGGGCTTTATGGGGATTATTTCATCGGTTAATAGGTAATATGGTGACAGGAGTAACCAGTGGCCATGAGAAAAAATTAGAAATCAATGGGGTAGGCTATCGGGTTAATCTGGCTGGTCAGAAATTAATTTTTAGTTTAGGTTTTTCTCACCCCGTAGAATTTGTTTTACCTTCAGGTATTACCGCGGCAGTAGAGGGCAATGTCGTAACGATTGCTGGCCAAGATAAACAATTAGTTGGAGAGGTGGCAGCGCAAATTCGCCGTCTTCGCCCGCCTGAGCCATATAAGGGTAAAGGTATAAAATATGTAGATGAAGTTGTCCGCCGTAAAGTAGGTAAGACAGCTGCTAAATAAATAAACTAGGAATATGCGTAGTGAAAAAAGTATTAATAAAATTCGGCGGCATAAGCGAGTCCGCGCTAAAATTAGCGGTACTGCCGCTTGCCCTCGCCTTAGCGTTTTTCGCTCTAATCGAGGAATGTATTTACAGGCCATTGATGATACTACCGGCCAGACTATCGTTAGTGCTCATAGCCGGGAGATTAAGATAGATGGTACTAAAACTGAGATTAGCCGTGCTTTGGGTAAGTTATTGGCGGAAAAATTGTTAGCTAAGGACATTAAGGAGGTGGTTTTTGACCGAGGCGGCAATGCCTATCACGGCCGGGTGCAGGCAGTGGCCGAAGGGGCTCGTGAAGCTGGTTTACAATTTTAATATAAATTTATATGAAAGATATTAAAGAAGCCATTTCTTCCCAGAAAAATAAAGATATTGAGGTAGAAGACGAGCTAATAGCTAAAGAGCCAGAAAATCGTCAGCGACGTTTTGCGACTAGTCGAGGCCGAGAAGGCCGTGGGGATCGCGCAGACCAACAACCCGATGAATTTGACCAGAAGATTATAGACATTGCTCGGGTTACCAGGGTTATGGCTGGCGGCAAAAGGATGCGTTTTCGGGCTTGTGTGGCCATTGGCGACCATAAAGGCCGGGTGGCTATTGGTTTAGCTAAAGGTTTAGATGTTACTATGGCTGTTAATAAGGCAGTTAATAAAGCGAAAAAGAACTTAATCACTGTTCCCATAGTCAACGGCACTATTCCTCATGAAGTTAGACAGAAGTCTGATGCGGCGTTAATTATTTTAAAGCCGGCTAGCCAAGGCAAGGGTATTATTGCCGGGAGCGTTGTAAGAATTATTTTAGAATTAGCTGGTTTACATAATGTGACAAGTAAGATGCTTGGTTCCCACAATAAGATTAATAATGCTAAATGTACAATGAAGGCCTTACAAAGTTTAAGAAAGCCAGTCCGTCAGGACAAACAGGATAAAGTTGGAGATGTTTCAGCTCTTAAAAAAACGGTGCGAGCAACTGCTAAAGCTTAATAATTTTTTGTTTTTATGTTAACACTTAATACCTTACAACCCCATTCTGGGTCTACAAAGGCGCGACGCCGAGTAGGGCGTGGCAATTCTTCTGGCCGTGGTAATTATAGCGGTCGTGGTCTTAAGGGCCAAAAGGCTCGTTCCGGAGTAAGCGGTTTGAAACGCCATGCCTTAAAACAGAACATTCTTCAGATTCCTAAATTGCGCGGTTTTCATTCAGATAAGCCAAAAAATCAGGTAGTTGGCCTGTCTAGCCTTAATCATCATTTTCAGGATGGCGCTGTTATTGATCCTCAAAGTTTAATTAAGGCTAAATTAGCCAACCCGGGTCGGCCGATCAAATTATTAGCTCGCGGAGAGTTAAAGTTAAAAAATCTACAGGTTCGTAATTTACAGGTCAGCGCAACAGCGCAAGAGCAATTGACTAAATTAGGTGGTCAGATAGATAATAAATAATCTATGATGGAGAAAATTTTAAAAATTTGGCGGATACGCGACCTAAGGCGCAATATCCTCTTTGTTTTAGCGATGCTCGTTATTTTTCGCCTAGTGGCGCATATTCCTGTCCCCGGAGTTAACGCTCAGGCCTTGCGGGAATTATTTGCCTCTAACCAGTTACTGGGTATGATGAACCTATTATCCGGCGGCGGTTTGCAAAATTTTTCCATTGTAATGATGGGGGTTGCTCCGTATATCACTTCCTCCATTATTTTTCAGCTGCTAGGTATGATTATTCCTTCAATTGAAGAAATGAACAAAGAAGAGGCTGGACGGCAGAAGATTAATATGTGGACTCGTTGGGCCACCGTACCGCTAGCCATTATCCAGGCTTATGGGATGATGACTTTGCTCCGCCGTTCTAGCTACCAGATTTTAGGTTCTTTAGACATCTTGAGCTATATTACTATAATTATTACTATTACTGCTGGCACTATTTTTTTGATGTGGATCGGAGAGCTCATTACCGAGAAGAAAATTGGTAATGGCATTTCCTTATTAATTTTTGCTGGTATTATTGCCGGCGTACCCCAATCTTTTCAGCAAATAATTGCCACTTATAGTAGCTCACAGCTTTTTATGATTTTAGGCTTTATCATTGTTGCTATTGTTACTATTTTGGGAGTAGTTTATGTTACCGAAGGCCAGCGTAATATTCCAGTCCAATATGCTCGGCAAATGCATGGAGGCCATAGTTATGGCGGTAGCACTACTCATTTACCCTTGCGGGTTAATATGGCTGGCGTTATCCCTATAATTTTTGCAGTGTCTATTTTAATGTTCCCATCAATGATTGCTCAATTTTTTGTTACCAGTAAAGTAGCTTGGCTGGCGGCGGCTTCGGCTTGGGTCATTAGAGCTATCCAGAATCAATGGGTTTACGGTATTATTTATTTCACCTTAGTAGTGGCTTTTACTTATTTTTATACCGAAGTGGTTTTTCATCCCGATCGGGTCGCGGAAAACTTACAAAAACAAGGCGGCTTTATTCCTGGTATTCGTCCTGGTAAGCCCACTGCTCGTTATTTAGGCAATATAATGCATAAAATTACCCTAGCCGGCGCTATCTTTTTAGGCGTCATCGCTATTTTGCCCTTAATAATGCGATCTGTTACTGGAATACAGGCCCTAGCCATTGGCGGCACTTCTCTTTTAATTGTGGTCTCAGTAGTTATTGAGACAGTAAAACAGATTGAGGCGCAGATGACTATGCGTCAATATGATGGTTATTAAGCCAAGTATTAGCTACCTGTTTGTCTATTATAAACCAACTATTATCTGTTATTAGTAATAACAATAGTAATGGGTAAAGTAGTCACCACTCTTTCCAGTGGCGCAATTATCTGAAATATAGTTGGCAATGTTAGGACCTGGCTGATGCTTACTATCTTTTGGTAGTCTAGTTTTAGCCTCTTAGTTGTGGTATGATATGGGGGATTAATTATAATTTTCTATGTCCAGGCATATTTTATTTTTTATTGGTCCTCCAGCTTCAGGCAAGGGGACGCAAGCTGAGCTAGCAGCCAAATATTATAGTTGGCCGGCTATTTCTAGCGGCGATTTATTGCGTCGTTTAGCTGATTTACCTAAAAAATATCAAGCAGCTATCCAGGCTGGCCATTTAGTAGATGATCAGACAATTAATGATCTGCTTAAACGTCGTTTGGCTCAACCAGATACTAAATCAGGGTTTATTTTAGATGGCTATCCGCGCAACTCCAGTCAGTTTGATTACGCCTATCATCATATTATTACTGCTGAGGATAAGGTTCGTGCCTTAGAGATTAAGGTGAGCGATGAAGAGGTTTATCGGAGGCTCGGAGGCCGGCGGTTTTGTCCGCACTGCGGGGCTGGTTATCATTTAATATATAAGCCTAGTAAACGTGAGGGTATTTGTGATTATTGTTCCAATAAATTAGAGAAACGACCGGACGATAAGCCGCAGGTAATTACTGAACGATTAAAACTCTATCATGAGACGATGGAGCCGCTTAAAGTTTTATGGCAAAAGCGGGGAGAGCTAATAACTATTAATGGGGAACAAGACATTGCGGCAGTTCATCAGGATGTTGTAGCGTCCTTAGCTCAGTGGAGTGGTTTATCTCCCCAATAAAATTATTTATGATTCAGTATAAAACCCCAGAACAGATTGCTTTAATAAAAGAGGGGGGGCATATTTTAGCTGGGATTGTTCAAAAATTAGCGGCAGCAGTGAAGCCGGGAGTGACTACGGCAGATTTAGAGGCTCTGTTTTTAGGGTTAGTGGAGGCTGCTGGCGGAGCTCCATCGTTTAAGGGTTTTCGTTCCAGCCGACGGGAAGCACCTTTTCCGACTGGTTTATGCGCTTCTGTTAATGAGCAAATTGTTCATGGTCCGGCTATTCCAGGCCGGACTTTACATTCAGGCGATATTATTGGTTTAGACGTTGGGATGGAATATCCCCTAAAACAGCCGGGGCACTTACCTGATTGGACGGTTAATTCTAGCTCGCCGCATGGCGGTTATTTTACTGATATGGCTGTAACTGTGCCGGTAGGAAAGGTTAGCCGATTAGCTAATCATTTAATTAATGTTACCAGAGAATCTTTAGCTTTAGCCATCAATGAGGTGGCGCCAGGTTGTAGTTTGCTCCGAATTGCTCAAGTTATTGAGAGATTGGTAGAAAAACATGGTTTTACTGTAGTTCACGATTTAGTGGGCCATGGAGTGGGTCTGGGAGTTCATGAAGATCCTTCCATTCCTCATTATGTTTGTAATGACTACGGTGAGCAAGATATTATTTTACAACCTGGCATGGTTATTGCTATTGAGCCCATGGTCAGTACTGGCAGTCCGGAAATTAAACTAGGCCGTGATCATTTATCTTTTGAGACAGTGGACGGAAGCTTAAGCGCTCATTTTGAGCATACTATCGCTGTGACTGCTACGGGCCACCAAGTATTAACCATATAAGTATGGATGAGCCGATAATTTTTTTAGGCATTGATTGGGGGCAACGAAAAATTGGCTTAGCTCTAGGAGATAGTGAAACTAAAATGGCTTTGCCTTACGGGGTGGTAAAAAATTGGCCGGCCATAGAAGCTGTAATTAAAAAAGAAGGAGTTAGTCAAATAGTTATTGGCGTACCCCATCATTTAAGCGGTAAGGGAGGGGATTATAATGAGGGGTGGCAGGCGTTAGTAGAGCAAGCCAAACGTAGCGGCTATCCGCTTTATTTAGTAGATGAACGTTTAAGCAGTCAGGAGGCTAACCAGTTAATTAATTACCAGCCCAAAGCAGCAGCCCCGGAGGATGCCATAGCGGCAATGTTAATTTTACAAACTTTTTTAGATAATTATGCGGCGCACAACCACTGAGCGCTTGTTTATTGTTAAACGGACTCAGGAGAAAGATTGTCGAGGGAAAATTACTGTTTTAAGCCCGCAGCGCGGCCGTTTAGTTTTAATGGCCAAGGGACTATTTAAGCCTCAATCTAAATTAAGCGGTCATCTGGAGCCCTTAACTGTGGTTGATGGTCTTATTGTTTGGAGTCAGCAACCGCTTTTAAGCGCGGCTGTCAGCCGGCAGTCATTTCTTGGGATTAAAAATGATTTGGCCCTAACGGTGGCAGCCACTGAACTAGTAAGACGTCTGGCAGAGTGGTGGCCGCCTGGTCAGCCCTTGCCACGTTCCTGGCTAGACTTAATTACTCTTTTAACTCAGTGGAATAGTCATCATTATTCTTGGTCGCAGTTAACCTTAGCTAGCCAAATTATGTCGTGGCGTTTAGCTCATGAGCTAGGTTATGCGCCAGTCGGGCATACCTGTATTCATTGTGGTCGCCCCCTGGCTGCAGCTTTCTGGAGTGAGAGCCAGGGTGGATTTTTTTGCGAGGCTTGTCAGCCCGAAGGTCTAGTTTGCCACTTGTCTCACCACACCTTGGTTATGTGGGAAGATTTAGTGCGCAGTGAGCGTTTAGAATTGACGAAATTGCCATCATCTTCTACAATTTTAGAAGAGTTAACTGCCTTTTTTAATAGTTGGCTTAATTTTTTAGATTTATGTTAAGGACTTATACTTGTGGTCAATTACGGGCCGCAGAAACTGGAAAGACGGTTTATTTAGCTGGCTGGGTTCAGTCAAGTCGGAATTTAGGCGGCTTAATGTTTATTGTCTTAAGAGACCATAGTGGTTTAATTCAGCTGGTGGTTGATCTAGCCCAAAATCCTAAAGTAGCGGCTGTAGCCGAGCAACTGCATGATGAGTTTGTGGTGCGGGCTCATGGCCAAGTTTGTTTACGACCGGCCGAGATGGTTAATCCCGCTATGCCAACTGGCGAAATAGAGGTGGCAGTAGATGATTTAGAAATTTTAAGCCGTTCTTTGCCTTTGCCTTTTAGTTTAGCTGAAGACAAGGTGGGGCTTAGTAATGAAAATTTACGTTTAGAATATCGTTTTTTAGATTTGCGCCGTCTCAAGGTTCAAGAAATGCTTACTGCTCGTGATTTATTTATCCGGCGCATGCGTCAATATTTTCAGGATTTAGGCTTTGTGGAGGTTCAGACGCCTATTTTATCTAATTCTTCCCCCGAAGGGGCGCGGGATTTTCTTATTCCTTCACGTTTGTTTCCGCGCCGCTGTTATGCCCTGCCTCAAGCGCCGCAGCAATTTAAGCAGCTCCTGATGATTGGCGGTTTAGATAAGTATTTTCAAATTGCTCCCTGTTTCCGCGATGAAGATGGCCGGCAGGACCGTCATTATGGTGAATTTTACCAATTAGACATGGAGATGAGTTTTGTAGATAGTGAAGAAGATATTTGGCAAGTAATGGAACCGCTGATGCTAGAGCTTACGGCCGAATTTAGCTCTAAAAAAATTATTGGCCTTAAGGAAGGACGTTTTCCTCGGCTGACATGGCGTGAAGCCATGGAGACTTATGGCACGGACAAGCCAGATTTACGCTATGATTTAACTATTAAACCTTTAAGCCAATTATTAGTTGCCAGTAATTTAAGTATTTTTAAGGACGCTGTAGCTAACGGTGGCTATATTTATGGTGTAGTTTTGCCAGCCACAGTGAAATTAAGTCGCCATCAGCTAGATGATCTGACTGCTCTGGCTAAGAATAAGGGAGTGGGTGGTTTAAGCTCTTTAGTTTATGGGGGAGAGAGTTGGCAGGGTAGTTTAGCGAACAAACTAGAGGAAGATGTTTTAATGTCCCTGACCAAGCATTTATCTTTAAAGGCAGGGGAGACAATATTAATAGCGGCCGGGCCTGACCTTAAAGCTTGCGAGGCGTTGGGAGCTATTCGGGAGCAGATAGCTATGTGGTTTAATTTAAAAGATCCAGCAACAGCGGCTTGGTGTTGGGTTTATGACTTTCCGTTTTATGAGGTTAGTGAAACTCCGACTGGCCTGGATTTTTCTCACAATCCCTTTTCTATGCCCAAGGGCGGGCTGGAAGCGTTAAAAAATCAGCCGCCATTAGAAATAGTAGCTTATCAGTTTGATTTAGTATTAAATGGCGTAGAAGTGTCTAGTGGAGCTATTAGAAATCATCAACCAGAAGTTATGTATGAAGCCTTTCGTTTGGCAGGTTATGAGCCGGCTGAAGTAGAGCGTCGTTTTGGCGCCTTGCTTAAAGCCTTTAAGTATGGAGCTCCACCTCATGGGGGTAATGCCCCGGGCATTGATCGGTTGCTTATGGCTCTTAAAGACTATGATTCTATCCGCGATGTCTATGCTTTTCCTAAAGATACACAGGGTCGTGATTTATTAATGGGGAGTCCAAGTGAAGTTGATCAAGGTCAGCTCGATGACCTTCACTTAACTTGGCATGAAGATATTAACAAATAATTATATGCCAGTTAAAAAAACCAATCTTTTGCCTAAATTTACTTTTCTTTATTTATTATCCCTTATTTCTTTAATTTTTTTAGCTATTTCTGCCGGGGTGGTAGCTTTCCAGCTAATCAATAAATGGTTGCCCGATCCGCTCATTGGCTATACCGCAAGCCATACTGCCGCTAGCCTGAAGTTTGGCTTGTCAGCTTTGTTGGTTTCTACGCCGTTATATTTTTGGGCCGTGAGCCAAATTAATCGCGGTTTAGTCAGAAAAGAAATTAGCCCGCAGTCTGATTTACGTCGCTGGCTGATTTATTTTATTTTATTAGTTACAGCCATAGTAATGTCTGGCTGGCTTATTGCCTTAGTTTATCATTATTTAGATGGCGAATTGACCGGGCAATTTTTGGCTAAGTCCATCGTAGCGATTGGCATTGCTGCTACTATTTTTGGCTTTTATCGTTATGATCTGCATCGTAATCCTCAATTGCCTAGCGATAAATACCATATTCACTCTTTTGCCTGGCCAGTAGCTATAATTATTGTTGGCCTTATTATTGGCGGTTTTGCTATTGCCGAGAGTCCAGTGGAGGCTCGGAATCGCCGTTATGATGAAAAATTAATCGGCAATTTTTACCAAATAGATAGCGGACTTAATGTTTATTTCCAAGCGAATAAACATTTGCCAACCACCTTGGAAGAATTAATAGTGAGTCCTTATTTTCTAGACCCTGCTGTGTTGAAAACCAGCGAAGGAGGGGTTATAGGTTATAGGGTGTTGGGAGATAATGAGTATGAGCTTTGTGCTTTATGGCATACCAGCAATATTAGCCCAGATAATGGCGTTAGAACCGTTGGGGTAGAAAAATGGCCCCATGAAGCCGGTTACCAGTGTCTTAAACAGGTTATTTGGGAGGAAAAAGGTGGTCCAGTGGAACAGTCGTTTAAGGACTAAAAAATGGATTCACAGCGGACCATTATTATTTTGTTTGTTAATTTAGCCTGGTGGCTAATAGCTTTTTTATGGTCTAGTCAGCCGCTAGCCTTGGCCGGAGAAGTGCCTTTGATATATCCTAATAACTGGCCTGAGGTTAAGGTTTGGCCGGCCAGCAGCACCTTGGTTATTTCTAATAAAGAGGGGGTGCTGTTGAGTCAGGGCAGCTACCAGCCACGGCCCATTGCTAGCTTAACTAAACTAGTGACCGCTCTTATTGTTTTAGATGCTCATCCCAATTGGTCGGCTAAGTATACCTTAAAAAATGAAGACCAGCGCTATGGTAATATTATTTATGTTTATCCCGGCGAGGTAGTAACAGTAAAAGATTTGTGGGTTGCCAGCTTATTAGCTTCAGACAATACTGCTACCGAAGCCTTAATTCAGGCAGTTGGATTAAATGACGAGATTTATTATCAAAAAGTAGAAGAATTAGCTAAAAAACTCAATATTGATTCTGATTTACGCCTAATTGAGCCTACTGGCTTAAACCCAGATAATCAGGCTAGCGCTCGGGCTATGGCGATAATAGTTAATGCCGCTCTGTCTCAGCCAGACATTAAGGAAACATTATTATTAGATAAATATGAGATAATTACTCAGAAAGGTCGGCGGCAGTTGGTTACCAATACCGATGGCTTTATTCGTGGGTCGGTGGCAGTGCCAGATAGCTGGCAGCTTTTAGGCGGCAAGACTGGCTATTTAGATGAAGCGGGTTATTGTTTTGCTGCCCTGTGGCGCAATGATCTAGGGGAAGAACTGGTAACAGTTGTTTTGGGAGCCCCAACTAAAGAGGGGCGGTTTACTATTACTAAAGACCTGCTAGATTATATTACTGAAAAATATTATTAATTGGTTAATTTGGCACGGTGTGTTAAAATATTATATTATATTTACCAATTAGATAAAATTATATGAAAAAATTAATTATTGGCAACTGGAAAATGGCCTTAGGCTATGAAGAAAGCTTAAGGTTGGCGGAAAATTTAGTTTTAAGCCAGCCATATAAGCCGCTTTCAGCAGAAGTAGCCGTTTGTCCCAGCTTTGTTGCCTTACCTTCGGTAGCGAATATTTTAGAAGGCACTGCTATCTTTTGGGGGGCGCAAGATGCGACTCAATTTGAGCCAGGACCGGTTACTGGCGGTACCAGTTTAGAAAGCTTAGTGGAATTAGACTGCCGTTATGTTATTTTGGGCCATAGTGAGCGGCGTCAATTATTTGGCGAAACCGATGAATTAGTTAGAGATAAGCTTAGGGCTACATTAGAGCGGACGAATTTAATTCCAGTAGTCTGTGTCGGTGAAACCTTAGCTGAGCGGGAAGCTGGTCGGGCTGAAGAAACGGTGCTGGGACAGCTTAAGGCAATTTTAACTTCCATAGTAATGCCGGCAGACCATAGGGTAGTTTTGGCCTATGAACCTATTTGGGCTATTGGCACAGGAAAAACTAGTACCCCCGAACAGGCTGAAGCCATGCATAGCTTTATTAGACAATTTCTGGGCACATTAGGTTTTAATGGTGTTCGGATATTATATGGCGGCAGCGTTAAACCAGAAAATGCTGGTAAATTATTATCTCGACCCAATATTGACGGCCTATTAGTTGGTGGAGCCAGTTTGTCAGCCTCTAGTTTTTGGTCTATAGTATTTGCTTAAATTGTATGTTTTTGGTGTGGCTGGGGGTTATTTTGCTTATTGTTGCTTTAGCTGTCGTGTTGTTTATTATCTTGCATAAGATGCCGCTGTTAGCCAATATTGATATAGACAATCTGCCAGCCGAACAAGCGGCAGCTAAAAAGGAGGCCATTATTAATGATCGGATTCGTCGGCAATTGACTAGGTGTGGTTGGTGGTGGCGCAATATTTTATCTCCTGTTTATGCTAAAATTAAGGGATTTTTTGGGCAAGGTTATGCTAAATTGAAGCGACTTCATCGGCAACAAATAAAAACTAAATTACAGTCGCAGGGTCTTAATGAACAGCGAGCTAAGGAGCTTTTATTTGAGGCTCATGAGGCTTTGTCTCAGGGGCGAGTAAATGAAGCAGAACAGTTGGTGCTGGAGTCATTAGAATTAGACCAGCGCCAGATAGATAGTTTTGCTTTTTTAGCTGATGTATATAATGAAGCTAAAAAATATAAAGAGGCACAGGAAGTTTGGCAATATATTGTTAAACGTTTAACCCAGAAATATAGGGCGGAAGAATTACGGCGACGTCCTGAAACTAAAGATACTAAACAGAAATTAGCCGATTATTGCTATTTATTGGGGCAATCATATTACCGCGATGGTCAGTTAGAGCGGGCTGATTATTATCTAAAACAAGCCCTAAAATTAGCGCCTAAAAATCCGCGCTATCTTGACACTATGCTGGCAGTTAGTATAATGAAAAAGGATCGAGTTACGGCGGTTATTATTTTAGACACTTTAACTGCTGTAGATCCTAATAATGGAAATTTGTCAAATTATTTAGAACAAATAAAACAATTATAATTTTGCCGTTGTAGCTCAGCTGGTAGAGCACTTCCATGGTAAGGAAGGGGTCTCGGGTTCAAGTCCCGACGACGGCTCCAAGATTTTTGGGTCGGTACCAAAGCGGTCAACTGGGGCAGACTGTAAATCTGCTGACTTATGTCTTCGTAGGTTCGAATCCTACCCGGCCCACCAGAATTAAACTTCCAGAAAATTTAACAACAGCTCGCCAAAACGTTCGAGGTGAAAATACGGCGTAATAGTTAAGATTTTTTTAATATGACGAGTTTCAGTGGAGGGGCATATATAATCTAGACTTTTTAGATTTGCCTAAAAATAAATCTTGTTGTATCATTATAACAAGGTGTAAGCAATTAGTGTAATAAATGTGTCAGCTTTTAGTGTTAAAGTTAATAAACTGATAAATAATTATTACCAAAGTTCAGGGGGGATAGCTATTTTTTAGAAGCGAGGGCAGAAATTAAAATTTTTGTCTAGTCAGGACATTATTACTATTATCTATTTTATTTTTTAAAATTATTTTATGCCTAATTTTGGACCAAAAACTACTAAAAATTTACAGGAGGCATTTGCCGGTGAATCGGCAGCCCGTAATCGTTATACTTATTTTGCTTCAGTGGCTCGTAAGGCTGGCTTTATTCAAATTGCCAATATTTTTGAGGAAACCGCAGATAATGAAAAAGAGCATGCTAAATTATGGGCTAAGGCCTTAGAAATGATTGGCGATACAGCTGCTAATTTACAGTCCGCCATTAGTGGTGAGAATTATGAAAATCAAATTATGTATCCCAAAATGGCCGAAGAAGCCGAAGAAGAAGGACATAGTGAGATTGCTGAGGCTTTTCGTAAGGTTGGTGAGGCCGAGAAGGCTCATGAAGCGCGCTATCGGCAGTTGTTAATTAATGTGGAAAATGACAAAGTCTTTAAGAAAGATCAAGTGGTTCGCTGGAAGTGTAATAATTGTGGCTATATTCATGAAGGTTTAGAAGCGCCGACCGAGTGTCCATCTTGCCATCATCCTCAAGCCTATTTTGAGATGTTTGTGGAAACTTATTAAGTTAGATAATTGTTTATTTTATGTCTCAGGACAACATGATTAAATTAGAATGTACGGTTTGTAGGTCAATAAACTACTTTTCCCATAAAAATAAAAAGATAATCAAAGACCGCTTAGTGATGAAAAAATATTGTCCTAAGTGCAAAATGCATACCGAACATAAAGAAACTAAATAATAATGGCCTTCGGGCCTGCTGCGGGATTCGTATAGTGGTAGTACGGAGGTCTCCAAAACCTTTGGCGGGGGTTCGATTCCCTCATCCCGTGCCAAGAAAAATCATAGCTAAAATTAGCTGTGATTTTTTGGTAAGGGTGATTGTAGGATCGAACTTGATTTGTTAAAATTATAATATGTAAATTATTTAGCATTATTGAAAAAGGGTTGAAAACTATCAAGAGTTTATATTATTGTAGAATTATATGACAAAAATTAAAATAGAGGCTGCAAAAAAACTTGCCATTGAGACTATCAGTAAATTAGATGATAAATCAAGAAAAGATTTTCTTTTAATCCATTCAGAGAAGGTCGGTTTAGTTGCTAATTTATTAGCCAAGTCAGTTAATATGCAGAATGATGTATTTATGGTTGCAGGTTGGTTGCATGACATCGGGAACATAATTGATAATGAAAATCATGCGAAACATTCATTAACAGTTTTAAAGGAAAAAGGTATTAATGTTGATGGAGTTTTAAAAGATTGTATCTTAAACCATGGCGATAAAAATGAAGCTAAGACCTTGGAGGGAAGAATATTTCAGATAGCTGACAAATTGAGTATATTTGATATTGATACCATAGAAGTGTTTATTAAATTTGGGGGCTTGCCGATGAATAAAGATTACATTAGTTTTTTAAGAAAGCTTACAGAAACAGCTTTAGTATCTTTGGAAAAATTTAAGAAGTAAATTAAATCCCCGTTTTATTCAATACAGGCTATACGACCACATCATCAGAACGAGATTGCGCGGATTGAAGCTACTACTGGCAAACATTCGTCAAGTAGTGGATACACAAGGAATTCCTAAATATCTTCGGCAACAAGATGTCCAATCTGCCGGTACAGGTGTTTCGTTGTCCGAGGTTGCTCCGATTTGTCTAGTTATATTTATTTATAAAAATTTATGAAAAATTTAGTTATTTCCGGTCTGCTCAATGCCTTTTTGGCTGTGGTCTATATCTCGCTGGTTGCTTTAATTATGTCTAACGGTAACAAGATTTTTGGCAGCGGTCCCGATACCTTCGTCGCTCCGATTATTTTTTTACTAATATTTGTCATTTCGGCCGCGGTAACCGGTTATTTAATCATTGGACGGCCAGCGTTGCTGTATTTAGATAACCACAAACCAGAGGCTAGAAGATTGTTTAAATTTACTTTACTGTTTTTGGTCTTATTTGCCTTGATGGCTGTGGGTTTAAATTTTCTTGTCAGCTAGGCTGTTGGGAGATATAAAACAGCCATCGTTTAGGGCGATGAGTGTATTGCCTAGCGTTTTTAGTAGCAATGGATATTAGAAGAATGTTGTTATTGTTAGTACACTCAGATTGTTGGTTTTTTATTATAGTTTTTATGTGTTATCATTTAAGCAGCGATTTTTATATTTATGCACGCTGTTGATAATTACGATTTAGCCATAATTTTTCCTTGTTATAACGAAGCCAGTCGCGTCAGTCAGACAGTGACGGTTTATCGTGATTATTTATTAAGCCATCCGCAGTTGTCCCAACAGAAGATTGTTTTGGTTTTGGTTGATGACGGCAGCACTGATCAAACTGGTTTAATCTTAGATAGTTTTGTTGGCCAACCATCGACCAATTTAACTATTACCGTCGTTCATTATGCGGTTAATCGCGGCAAGGGCGGGGCAATTAAGGCCGGAGTTAAAGCAGTTCGGGCTAAAAATTATGGTTTTGTTGATGCTGATTTAGCCTATGGTCCAGAGGTATTGCCGCTTATGTTAGAGAAGCTCCGGGATAGTGACTTTGTTTTAGCCCAGCGGCAGCATAGTGCGCCAGCTAATTTTTATCAACGCTGGCGTAATTTTTTATCTGGTAGTTTGCAGGCGCTGGTTAATTATTTAGTCGGCCTGCCTAAAAAAATAGAAACTCAACGGGGCTGTAAGTTTTTTACTGCTCAGGTAGCTCAGGAGGTTATTTTACCAACCATAGAGAATCATTTTGCCTTTGATGTTGAAGCAATTGTTCGGGCTATCCAGCTGAAATTTCGTCTGTCTTTGGTGCCAATTAATGTTCAATATGGCAGCGGATCAACCGTGACTTGGCGTGATGGTTGGCGTTATTTGTTTGATGTTTTAGCTATTGCCGATCGTTTGCACCGCCGGGTTGATCGTCAATTTTGGTGGCGTCTGGCCGGTTGGCTAGGACTAATAATTCTTGTGCTCTTTGGCTGGGTAATAGTTACCGGTTATTTTTTCGCCGATGACTTTACTTGGTTATGGTATGGTCAAAAGGTTGGCTGGTCATTAACCAAGATTTGGACTTATCGGATGTCAACTTTCTTTTCGCCGGTTTTAAATATTTTTTATACTATTTTTTATCATATTTTTGGATACCGAGCTGCAGTTTATCTGGCAACCGGTCTTATTATTCACTGGCTTAATGCGCTGTTAGCCGGGGTTTTAGCTTGGCAATTAAGCCGGTCGCGCTTGGTTACCGTTGTAGTTAGTTTGCTAACTGCTCTGGCTGGCGGTGCCTATGAACCATTAGTTTGGGTGGCCGCTAATTTACACACTCTTGCCACCTTATGGATTCTTTTGGCTTTGGTGAGCTATCAGCAATTTTTGGCCAGTGGCCGACGGTCTTGGTTAGTCTGGTCTTTCCTGGCAGTACTATTGGTTTTTGGCACTAAGGAGATCGCTATTGTTGTTGGTCCGTTATTGGTAATAACGGCTTTAGCGTCTTGGCCATCAGTTAAGTTGCGGTTGACTGATTGGTTTCATCGAGTTTATTGGTTATTGTTATTCCTATTAACACTTGGTTATGGCTGGCAACAATATTTGTGGCAAAAAGATAGTATTTGGGTGACGGCTGGCCATTGGCATTTATCTATGGATAAAATTTTAAAGATTCCGCTGGTTATCGCTGATATGCTTGTCCCATTGTTGCCCTTAGCCAAGATAATAAACAGTCATCAGGCGATTTTGTTGATTATTGCTATCTCTTTATTATTTTTAATAATTATTTGGCGCTATCGCCGTTGGCGTCTGGTTTGGCTGGGGTTAGCCTGGATGCTGATTAGTATTGCTCCAACTTTGCTATTTATTACCGCTCGCTGGTGGGACCCATTGGCTTCGCGCTATACTTATTTGCCGCGGCTGGGAATGGTTTTAATTTTGGCAGCCATCATTCAGTATCATATTGTCAATAATCGCCAGCGGGGCGTTATTAGCCGAACAGTGGTGGTAATTATTTTTTGTATAGTGGCTCAAGTAATTCTAATGTATCGGGCGATTCTGACTGAGTACCCTTTTGTTTATCAGAGCGGACGTTCACTCCATCAAGTTTTAACTGAAGCAGCTCAGCAGTCGCCAAACAAGATCTATTGGCGCTGGGGGCGACCCTTTGAAGAAAATCATGCCCATATTGTTGGAGCAGCATCAACAATTGCCAACCTGGGAGAAAATAATTTGGTTTTTTTAGAACAGGGCGCTGATGAATCACTAGGCGAGGGTGATGTTTTGATTTACTGGGATGGTTTGGCTAAGCAGTATCGCTTAATTAACCAAGGCGGGGATGCTAATAAATAAGCTGGGCTGATTAACCACTATGAGCATTAAGGTTATCGTGCTATAATATATTTATAATTTATTTGACTTTATTATTATGAACAATAAAGCTAAAAAGGCTATTATTTTAATGATAGCCATAATAGCGATTGCGGGTTTTAGGACTCCGGCCTTGGCTAATAATTATAATCCTTTAGGTCCAGGCAAAATGGGTATTGACACTAAGTTTGCCAATAGCCATAAAGGTCAGATTTTACTTGAAGTAGAGCATAAGGGAGAATCTTGGTATGTTAATCCTAGCGATGGCCGGCGATATTTTCTTGGTCGGCCAGCTGATGCTTTCAATATTATGCGTCGCCTAGGATTGGGTGTTTCTAACAAAGATTTTGCTAGTTTAGAATAATTTAATAAGAAATTATGAAGAAATTCTTTTTTATTCCACTTTTGGCAGTAGTATTACTAGGGTCAGGCTGTGCTTCAAAAAATACAGCCACTCCAGCTAATGAGGTAAATGGTAATATCAATGTCCAAAGCGACGTGGAGGAAGACAATGGATCAGCCATTCAGTTGGAAGAACCGGCTGAGACCAACGATCCTACAGTTGCCAGTGTCTGTACTACGGAAACCAAAACCTGTCCTGACGGTTCAGTGGTTGGCCGGGAGCTGCCAGATTGTCAGTTTGCTCCTTGTCCAGGAGAATAAATTAAATTAAATTATTATTTTTTTTAGGGCTGAAATATAGTCAGCAGCCTATTTTTGTGTTATTATAATGGTATTATGGCGCTAAATAATAATTTGCTAGCCCGACAAAAATTAGCTGCGGCTTTATTTCCTACAATTGAGGAATCTCCCCAGATGATTGAAGCGCGTTATCCGCGACGTCAGCTTAAGCTTGGAGCAATGGTTACTAGAATTGCCCCTAGCCCTACTGGCTTTATGCATTTAGGGGGACTCTATACTGCCCTTATTTCTGAGCGGTTAGCCCATCAATCAGGGGGGGTCTTTTTCTTGCGAATTGAAGATACAGATAGCAAGCGGGCAGTACCAGGCGCTTTAGAGCTTATTATTAATTCTCTTGCCCATTTTGGTCTGAAGTTAGATGAAGGCGAAACAGAACTAGGCCGGGAAATCGGGGACTATGGGCCATATCAACAAAGCAGGCGGGCCTCTATTTACCAGGCATTTGTTAAACAATTAATAGTGACTGGTCAAGCTTATCCAGCTTTTGAAACCGTAGAAGAGTTAGAAGAACTTACTAAAAAGCAGGAAGCCTCTAATGTGGCTCCTGGTTATTATGGCCCCTGGGCTTACTGGCGAGACAAAACACCAGCTGAGGCGCTAGCTATGTTAGATCAAGGCTTTAAGCCGGTTATTAGGTGGCGGTCTAATGGCGATCCCGAACGCCAGGTCATAATTGATGATATATTTAAGGGCCGTCTAGCTTTACGGGAAAGTAATCAGGATATTGTCCTGTTGAAATCTAACGGCCTGCCCACTTATCATTTAGCCCATATTATTGACGACCATTTAATGGGCACTACTCATGTTATCCGGGGTGATGAATGGTTATCTTCTTTACCGCTTCATCTTCAATTATTTGCCACCCTAGGTTGGCAGCCTCCAGTCTATGGTCATTTAGCGCCTATCCAAAAATTAGTTGGTCAATCGCGCCGTAAATTAAGCAAACGGCATGACCCAGAGGCCAGTGTGACTTTTTACGATGAGGCAGGCTATCCGCCGGAGGCGGTAATATCTTATCTGCTTAATTTAGCCAATCCTAGTTTTGAAGCTTGGTTTATGAGCCATCCGGACAAGAGGTGGGAGGATTATTTACTAATTATTGCTGAGTTAAAAAAGGGAGCTGGAGCTTTGTTAGATTTTCAAAAATTAGATAGTTATAGTAAAGAAATTATTAGCCGTCTGTCTCTCAATGAACTTTTAGAACAAGCTCTAACTTGGGCTAAAAAATATGATCCACCCTTGGCCCAGGCCATGAGCCGCGATTTAGCTTATACTACTGAAGTTTTAAATATAGATCGCAGTGGTGAGCGACGGCGGAAAGATATTGCCAAATGGTCTGAACTTCGTGCCGTCATTGGTTATTTCTATGATGATATCTGGGCGGCTACACCCTTAGATTTAGCTAGCCAATTAGGGGATTATCCGCTGTCGGAGATTAAAACCATTGCTCAAGCGGTGGTCGCTAATTATGATCCTCAGGATAGTCAGGCTGAGTGGCTGGCTAAATTGCGGCAGCTTAGTCAATCTTTGGGTTATGCGCCAGATACCGCTAGTTACCGTCAAGATCCTCAGCGCTACCGCGGGAGTTTTAGCGATGTAGCTAAAATTATTCGTGTCCTTTTAGTGGGCCGTAATCAGTCGCCGGATCTTTATGAAGTGATGCGAGTTATGGGCGGGGAACGAGTAAAGCAACGCTTAACCAACTATTCTTGTGGTATTGACAAAATTATTTAAATAGTATATTTTCTATTTCAGACGCTAAAAGGCGTCGAGGTACCTCTTTGTTCCCTCCAAGGTCAATGACTTTGGAGGGGTTTTCTTTTTGTCTCCATTTTGTTTTTTCTTATCTTTTTGCTATTATTAGATATAGTTTATTTAGATTGTTGTGAGCTAATATGCGTTTACCTATCCGCAAAGGTGGCAAGTATACTTTTATTAAGCCTGATCCCTATTTAACGTCGGCTAAGGCCGAGGAATTAAAGAAACGGTTGGAATGGTTAGAGAAAGTGGCTCAGCCTCAAGCCATTAAAGAGGTTAGTCGTTTAGCTGAAATGGGAGATTTTTCCGAAAATGCGGCCTACCAAATGGCCAAAGGTAAGCTTCGGGGGATTAACCAAGAAATTATTGAACTGCACGAATATTTAAATCAGGCAATAATTATTAAGCCACCTCAGAGTGAGCGGGTGGAGCTTGGTGGCCGGGTAGAGGTAGAGATGGACGGACAAATTAAAAGTTTTCTAATTTTAGGTTCGGCAGAAACGAACCCCAGTGAAGGCATTATTTCACATCATTCACCTTTAGGCGCGGCTCTGCTTGGTCGGCAAGCCGGTGATGAGATTAACCTTAAATTAGCCAATCGCTGGCTAAAAATTCGCATTATAAAAATTAATTAGTGTTTATGGCCTTCCCTACTAGTTTTCTAGTGATACTTATTATATTATCGTTTGTTATTTTAGCTTATGGCGCTGATATGCTGGTAGCCAATATTAAAATTCTTACCAGTAAATATCGGCTGAATATTTTTTTACTGGGTATTATTTTGGGCTTTTTTACTAGTATCCCAGAGCTTATTTTAGGTTTAACGGCGGTACATCACGAAGCGGCCAGCCTGTCTTTAGGCAATCTGCTAGGCGGTATTATTGTATTATTTGGTTTAATTTTGGGACTGGCCATTATAGTCCATCGCACGATTAAAACTGACGGCCAAATCACGACTATTGCCCCGAGCATCTTAATTTTACTTTTGCCCTTAATATTGGGACTTAAGGGTTCGCTAAATCGCTGGGATGGTCTGATTATGATTATATCCTATATCGCTGTAGTATTATATAACTCCAGGACTGAACCGTCGGTGAAACCAGCGCGGCCCTTAAAGCCACCTCGTCTTGCCAGGCGCTATCTTTTATTGTCTTTATTGGGTTTGGCTCTGATCATTGTTTCTAGTCAGGTAATTATTAGTGCGCTGACTGAACTTTTAGAACGTTGGCAATGGCCGCCACTAGTAGCTGGGGTATTATTATTAGCCATTGGCACTAATTTGCCGGAAATTGTGGTGACTATTAAGAGCTTAGTTAAACAGGCGAGTGATTTATCCATTAGTAACTTAATTGGTTCGGCAATGAGCAATGTAGTAATTGCTGGTATATTATTACAATTTGGCTCATTTTCTACCCGGCCGTTTATTGCTTTTGCTGTTGTCGCCAGCGCTATCTGTCTACTTAGCATCTGCCTACTGTTGTTTTATAAAACTCAGAAGCAGTTTAGTCGTTGGGAGGGGGCTATATTGCTATTTATCTATTTATTATTTTTAATAGCTGAGCTGAAGTGGGCAATTTACTAATTTTTTGCTATAATAAAGCTAATCTATTTATTTAGCTTATTTTTATGAACAAACATTTGTGGTGGCTTAGCGGTTTATTTACTCTTGGTCTGCTATTTATTGGTGGAGGTCTAGCCCAAGCCTCTACCGATATCTCTGGTAATATTATCAATACTAATTGGACAGCCGCTAACAGCCCGTACATTATTAAAAGTCAGGTGGAAGTAGCTCCGGGAGCTACTTTAACTATTGGACCAGGGACAGTGGTGAAGTTTCAAAAAGGCGCTGGCCTTACCGTGCGCGGCACCTTAAAAATTAGAGGTGATAGTCGCAATTTAGTAGTGTTAACTTCAGCGGAAGCTACTACTAGCCGGCAAGATTGGACCGGTATTACTTTTACTGATGAATCGGCTGATGCGCAATTTAATAGCGCTGGCAATTACGCCGCGGGGAGTATTATTGAATACGCAGTTATAACCCATAGTGAAGGCTTGAAATTAGATAACTCTTCACCCTATATTGCCAATAATAATTTATTAGATAATACCGTGGCTATTACTATTAGTGGCGAAGTAACTGAAACTGCCTTAAATCCAGAAACTACTTCAACTCGTTTGTGGATAACTCGCAACAATATTATCAACAACACGAAAGGCATAGTTGTCAATAGGGGATATGTTGCTAACCAGCTAGTATTTGATCCCAGTGGTCTTACGACTTTATCAGCTACGGCTAATATCATTATTGATGGCAATGCTATTAATTATAATCAGGAAGGTTTGTGGCTGGAACGGGGCGAACGAGTAGCGGTTATTAATAATCAGCTTAATTTTAATAATGGGTATGGTCTAAAAATTGCTGCGGCTTCTCCTCAAGCTATCGTTCAGCATAATACCATTAACTATAATAATATTGGGCTAGAAGTGGCGGCGCGGGGCGCAACTATTAGCAAAAATGCGCTCGCCTATAATAATCAGGCTGGTTTAATTTTACTTAACGCTACCAATGTCATCAGCGATAATAATATCTATGGCAATTTAGGAGTAGATCTGTCTAGTCCTTTGCCGGGAGGAATTGTGACTAACAATTATTGGGGGCCAGGAGCCACTATAAATAGCAGTGTGCCAACTAGTTCTACTTTTAATTTTGAGCCGCGGTTGACTGAACCGACAGATATTGCTAGTCTCTCACGGCCGACAGTGAACGAAACTGTTAAATCTACTATTTTAGATAAGATTCTGGTTAGCGGCACGAAAGATGCTAACGGCAATTTAATAATTAATGGCGAGACAGTTATTCCTTGGGATAATGAAGTAACCTGGAGCTATAATTTACCTCTTACTTTGGGAGATAATAAGTTTACTATAGTTTCCCGTGACCGGACAGGTAATAGTAGCCAGGAGATTGAGTTTACTATTACCCGCCTAGAGAATAAATTTGTGCCTACGCCAACGATTAATAGTTTTAAGCTGACCACTAGCGAGGCTACTCAGGTGTTAAGCGGCGGCAAGGATATAAACACTGCTATAATTATCAATGGACAAGAAGTCGTACCGCTTAATAACGAAACTACTTGGCAGGCGACTGTGGCTCTGCATTACGGCCGCAATACTTTTTCCATTGTAGCTCGTAGCGCTGTGGGCTATGAAAGCGACCCGCTCTCTATTACTATTGAGCGGCCAGATACTAAGGGGGAGGCGACTATAGCGGCGGAAAAAGCGGCAGCGGCAGGGGTACCTGTTGATGAAGCTCTAACTAAAAAATTAGCAGGCTATATTCTTCTTCAGGTTGAATCTAAGGGTGAAGCCTGGTATGTTAATCCGTTAGATGGTCAGCGTTATTTCTTAGCTGGTCCCACTAATGCTTTTAACTTGATGCGTCAATTTGGCTTAGGGGTCAAGCATAGCGTTATTACAGCTAAGACTATTGATCCAAAACTTAAGGGTCGGATTTTAATTGACACCGAAGACAGCGGCAAAGCCTATTATGTTCATCCGCGGACTAGCCAATTATATTATTTGGGCCGTCCCGCTGATGCTCTAGCAGTGATGCGCCAGGTAGGCTTGGGGATTAGTAATAAAGATTTACGTAAAATTAAATTAGCCCAATAATACTAGTTATTTCTTATTATTTTTTGTTGGACCCTTGTCTTTATTAGTAACTCTTGTCATCTTTTTCATAAAGGTATATAATTACAAGGTAAATGGCAGGTTACTGCCAGGTAATAAATAAATTGTCTATGTCTATGACTAAGGCTCAATTAGTTGAAGGCCTAGCTAAGAATTGCAAGCTTAGCAAGAAAGCCGTCAACGATGTCCTGAACGAGATGGCAGCCATGGCCTACAAGGAAGTCAAGAGGAATGGCGAATTCATCGTTCCAGGCATTGGCAAGCTCGTCAGAGTGCAGCGCAAAGCCCGCACGGGCCGCAATCCAGCGACTGGCGCTCAGATTAGAATTCCGGCCAAGAATGTCGTTAGATTCCGCGTGGCCAAAGCGGTTAAGGATGCGGTAGTTTAGTTACTGCTGCAAACTGTTATTACCAAAATTACCGACCTCCATAGGGGGTCGGTAATTTTTTTATTAGTTCATTATTTGTTTTATTCTATCCAAGTTTCTACGTATTGTCCCAGTCCAGTCTTCTGTAGTTTATTATTTAGTTTAGTGCGGGACCTTAAAAAATTAAGAAGAGAGCCAAAATCAATAAGATAGCGATTGCCACGGATGCGGTAGGTAACAAGACCACCGCTAATAGCTCGGCGGATAGTTTTAGTCTGTACTCCGCCTAGTTTAGCAGCCTCGGAAACTGACACCCAGATAGGATTAGTAAAACGAGAGGAGGGGGTAGATACCTTCAGGGGAGCTGTAGGGTGGTGATCGGTAGTGGCGTTTAGTTTGGGCATATAGTCTAAGAATTACTAGACTTTAAAATAGATGATTTTTAATTTTTAGTCAACTGTAGACTTTAAGTCTAAAAATATCTAGACTTAAAGGTCAAAGATGCCTTTTTAATCATTTTTTAAGTCTAGTATTTTCTAGACTTAAAATCACCATATTCCTAATTTTTTGTCTAATAAAGTCTAATTTATTCTGGACAAATCTTTAGGATTCCCTATTGTAAACTACTATCTAAAAAAAAGCAAGACCTAAGTTTTTGCCTTACCTTATTAAATAGTGTATTATGAAAACAATAAGCCGGGGAGTGATCTGGCTAGATAAAAATAGGATTCATCTGGTAATCCCCTTGTACCCCAGCTGTTATGAGACATTTATATTAAATTTCCTTGTTTTCTCTTCTGGTTTATGGTAGATTATATCATCCCCTTGCCAGGGGGTGTAACAATTATTCATTTTTTTCGTCTATATAAGTGAACCGTAATGACGTCAACCTCAACTTCTAATAAACAACCCAGTGACCGTTTGCTATTTTTACGCTTAAAGACTAAGGACCAGGCGGCTTTTATGCGAGCCTATGAGGCCCATCGAGCCGGAATTTATCGGTTTATCTATTTTCGGGTTAATTCTGAGGCTGAAGCCCAAGACTTAACATCTACCGTTTTTCTAAAGGTGTGGTCCACAGTCCAGGCTGGTAAATTAAAAGATTATCGCAGTCTTAAGAGCTTGCTCTATACTGTGGCCCGTCATGCAGTAATAGATTATTATCGTCAGGGTCAAGAGAGCGAGGTCTCTTTAGATGATGAGACTGTCCAGGTTGAGGTGATTGATAACCGGCTAGACATGCAGGCTTTAATGGAGCAAGACAGTGACCTTAAGCTTATATATAAGGCTCTAGACCAGCTGAAACCAGAATATCGGGAAGTAATTATGCTCCATTTTGTCAGTGAACTATCAGTAAAAGAAATGGCTCAAGTTATTGACAAAAAACCAGGCAATATCCGCGTCATTCTTCATCGGGGGTTAGAGGCTTTACGTAAATTAACTCAAGATGAAGAAGAGAAAGAAAACGGGCAAAAAATTATCTAGACAATACAGATAACAAATAATTAGATTATATGAATGAGTCGGTGATTGTTCAAAAATTAAAAAAATTACAGAGCATCCAGCCTAGTAAGGAATGGGAGGCTAAGCAATCAGCAGTGATGGAAGCTCAGGTGTATAATAGCAGTGCGCCAGCCGCTAAGCGTGAGCTGGGCTTTTTTAGTAATTTTTTACTACTTTTTAAGGCCACTTTTAGTCAACCCGGCATTATGGTCGGCACTATTTTGACCATCATTATAGTGGGCGGCGGTCTGGCCACTTATGTGGTCGGCCGCCAGGCCAAGCCGGGAGATTCATTATATTTTACTAAAGAAATTAATGATCAAGTTAAATTAGCGCTACGTTTTGACCAGGAAGAGCAAAATAAATTGAAATTAGCTATGGCTCAGGAGCGAGTAAATGAAATGGCTAATTTAGATCAAGAAGCTGACAAAGAAAAAGCTGAGGCTATTAGTAAAGAGTTTAAGTCAACCTTGAACGAAGTTAAAGAGGAATTAGCTAAAGCCAGTCAAGACAAGAGCGCGGTTATTGCTGCTAGAAAAAATAATGAGACAACTCCTGTCGCCAGCGGGGTGGTTAGCAATGATAATAATAACAAGGCAGATAATAATAAGTTAACTCCAGAAGACCAGGAAGATAATACGGCCAGCACTTCCTCGGAAGAGGGGACCTTTAGTGTGGCTACTGGTCAAACCAAAGATGGCCGGATTGAAATTAGCGAACCAGTTAATGTTAGCGCCCGACAGATGATTGAAGAAGCTGAAACTTCTTTTGCTAATGCCGATTATGCTGCTACGCTAGATAAACTACAAGCAGTGAGCGAATTGTTGGATAGCGCTAAATAATTTTTAAGATTTCTTGTTCTTTTCATTTATTTATAACCTCTTGTCAGGTTTTGCCTTATGAGGTATAATGTCCTCATAAGGCGCGGGAACAGAATGATTGTCCGGAGAATGAAGCCAACCTACCCCTCCTGGTTGGTTTCATCCTCCGCGGTAATTACTCTGTTCAAGCTTGACAGAGTAGTTAAGTGTGAGGCTTAGCTCTAAGCTAAGAATCATGACAGGACCTAGTCAAGGTCGAATCGGTCAGGAGGGCCGATGGTCAACAACTGTCAAAGCACTTGACAATAAAGCGCGCCACTAAATTACTAGCTCGTGTAGGCGTAGCTAGTTTTATTTTAGAGGCGTTAATACTTAATTAACTCGTCCATTAAATGATAAAGATTTAATGGACTTAAATGACACTATGAATAGAATTTCCAAAATGTTTTTCTTGGGTCTAGCCGTAGTCGCTTTAGCCGGATTTGGCAAAGTTGGCGTCACTAAAGCCGCCGCTCAGCCAGGCAGCCTGATTAAAATGAATGGACTATCGTCCGTTTATTATCTCGGAGCTGACGGCAAGCGCTATGTCTTCCCCAATCAGACGACTTATAATTCGTGGTATAAAGATTTCAGCGGTGTCGTGACTATTTCTCAAAGTGAATTAGAGTCCTATCCTTTAGGCTCCAACATCACTATGAGACCAGGCACATACCTAGTGAAAATTACCACTAACCCTAAAGTTTACGCTGTTGAACCAGGTGGACTTTTACGCGCTATACCAGACGAGGCATCAGCCAAAGCTCTGTATGGCGATAATTGGGCGAAGCGTGTCGTGGATGTTCCCGATGCTTTCTTCACCAATTATAAGATGGGTACTACTTTAGCTGCTGGCGAGATTCCTGCTGGCACTTTAGTTAAGAACCCAAATAATCCGGATGTCTATTACTTTGATGGCACAAATTATCGCAAGATTGTTGATGAGGCGGCCTTCAATGCTAATCGTTTCCGATTTGATTTTGTCTTAACTATTAGCACGGCAATTACTGCTAGTGGCAATAATATTACCACTAATGAATTCGGTAATCCGGATTCCTCAGCTACTGGACAAGGCACTCAGCCTGGACAGGGAACTGGTCTTACTGTGGCTTTAAGCTCAGAGACACCAGCCTCTGCTACTATTCCAAGTAATTCCAGCCATGTTGTGTTCACTAAATTTAATATCACCGCTTCTAGCGATGGTGCTGTAGTTTTGGATACTATCAAAGTTAAGAGATCGGGCGTTGGTCCTTACAATGATATCTCTGGTGTATATCTATACGACGGTGATGTTCGTTTGACCAATCGTAAGACTTTTACTTCTGATACTAATGAAGCTGAATTCTCTGCTTTGAATTATACAATACCTGCTGGCACCACTAAGACTTTTTCTATTGTGGCTGATATCGACGACGCGGGTAAAACTGGCAATCATGCTTTAGGTATTGCTTCAGCTTCTGCTATCACTACCATTGGTGGTGCAGTTGTTAGCGGTAGTTTCCCGGTCATTGGTAACATGATGTCTTTGTCTGCTACCCCTGCTGGTATCGCTACTATTGAGCCAGTTACAACTGGTTTAACTGACCCAACAATTGGTGATACAAATGTTGCTGTTGCTTCTTTCAAAATTGAAACCGATGAAGATTCTTATTTTAATAGTATTACTTTAAAGCAAGATGGAAGTTTGGCCACTAATTTATTGTCTAACTTCAAACTTTATCAGGGTTCAACTGAAGTTCCAGTAAGTTATACTATTAACAATAGAAGGGTTACTTTAATCTTGAATACTCCATTCAAGATGTTGAGTGGTGCTTCAAAGATTTTCACTGTAAAAGCTGACATTTCTTCTAATGCCGAAACTGGCAAGGATATTGTCTTCTTTGTTGATACAAATGCTGATTTATTGGTTACTAGTGATGCCTATGGTTTTGGCTTAGCTACTGATATTACAAAATATGATACAGCCGCTAAAAGCAAAACCTTAACCTTAAAGGGTGGTTCAGTTACCATTTCTAATGGTTCTGCACCTGCTCATGATGTTAAGACTGATTCAACCGGCGTTGAGTTAGCTAGAGTTACTTTGAAATCCAATGCCGATACTGTTGAGATCCAAAAGATGACTGTCCAAATCCTATCCACTAAGGTTACTTCTAGTTATGTTGTTGGTACTACTACTATCACTGATAGTTACGGTACTTATTATGATAAGGGCAGTGATGGAAAATATAATGGTACTGATATTTTGTTAATCAGAAATATCAAGATTAAGGATGCTACTACTGGCCAAACCTTAGCTTCAGCTAAAGCTATTACTGATGCTACTGGTTGGACTGACGCCAACGATGTTGATGCCCCTTTGACCTTTACTTGGACCGATTACTTTACCGTTAGCAAGGGTACCACCAGAACTTTAGTAATTGTTGCTGATATCAACAGTAATCAGACTTCTGGCGTTCAGCACACCGCTAAGTTTGACTTTACTGCTGGCAACTTCACAGTCAAGGATAGTCAAGATAATACTGTTACTGACATTGTTCCGGCTTCCGTTATTTCCGGCAATCCAGTGACTACCAAAACTTCTTCCTTGACCGTTTCTCGCGCTAGCTCACCTGAATCTCGCACTGTTGTCAAGGGTTCAACCGTTGACGCCTTGGGCATGATTTGGTCTGCTGGCTCAGGTACTGGCAATGATGTCAAAGTTTCGGCCTTGACTTTGGATACTTATGTTGATGCTGATAATAATGGCACTTATGCCTTGAAGACCGAAGGCACTGTTGATGCTAATGAATTGGTCCAACAGGTCGAGTTGTACGTTGACGGTGTGAAGATTGCCGGACCGGTCTCTGTTGATACTAATGGCCGTGCTGTGTTTGACTCCAGCGATTTCGTTGGCGGTTATTACACTGTCCCTGCTGGCACCAATAAGACTGTTATTGTCCGTGCTATTGCCTCCACCAATGCTCCTTATGGTGGTAATGATGATAGATTCGCCTTCACCATGGATGCAGACGATATTACTGCTGAGGATGCCAATGGATCTGTTACTGCTACTGTTTCTGGTACCGATGTTAATGGTACTACTAACCCAGTGGTTGGCATTACTGTGACTGGTGCTGGAACTATCACTGTCGCTATTGACAGTGGTCGCCCAGATGCTCAGATTATTATTGCTGGTGCCCCTATCGAGCAAGAATTGAGTCGCATTAAGTTGACTGCCACCAAGGAGAATTTCTTGGTTGACAAGTTGACTGCTCAGGTTAACGAAGCTGGCTCCTATGATGATGTTGAGTACTTGAAGTTATATGACTCCGCTGGCGCCCCTTTGTCGGGTAATGTCAGCTTGGACAGTGACGGAGAGGCTACTTTTAGCGGTTTGAGTATCAATGTTGTTAGGGGTGTTGATACCGTCTTGGTCATCAAGGGTAAGATTGCCGCTATCGGTGAAAGAACCGTCGCTACCAATGGTACCGCCGGTACTGGTGCTGATACTGGTGATAGCTTAACGGTCTCCATTGAGACCACTGCTGGTAAATTCCATGCTATCGGTGTTTCTTCCAGTGCTGTTGATGACGCCGCTGACGCTGCTGTCGGTCAGACTATGGTTGTTCGCAAAACTAAGCCGGCCGTTGCTCCGGCTAGCTTGCCCGTTACTTCTTTATCTGACGCCACCTTGGTCTTATACAAGTTCACTGTGACTGCTGATTCTAATAATGACGTCGTTCTAAAGGCTATCCAACCGGATATGACTTTAAATGACAATTCAGTGGCTGGCACGTTGGATATTACCACCTCAACTGTGTTTTTATATGATGTCACCTCTGGTGAGACTCAGTTAAATACCACTGGTGTCGACATGGATGACTTGATTGAGATCGATGATAGTAAGGTTGTTACCATTGCTCGTGGCACTATCAGAACCTTTGAAATTAGAGGTACTGTTACTGGATCTGCTGCTGGCGATTCAATCAATACCAGGATTACTAAGGACACCGCTGCTTTGTCTGATGGAACCGGGACTGCTGCTAACGCTGTTCTTGATGCTCAGAACAATTTCATCTGGTCTGATAAATCAGCCGATACCAATGGTGTTGGTTCAGTCGAATGGATCAATAGTTACTTGTTGACCTCTTGGCCAACCTCAGTGGCTACATTAACTAGATAATTCTAGTCAATACAATTGAGCTTGATTAGCTCATTACAAACCACCACCCTTCGGGGTGGTGGTTTTGTTTTCCTGTATGAATGTGTTTAGTAAGTAGCAGTTTCAGGGGGGCATGGTTAGAGATGTCTGAAGTTTTTGTGTATAGTTAAAGGTATAAAATTGATCTGTGGTGGTGCAGTAAGCTAAGGTAGGGCTTTTTAGTAAGCAGATTTATTGTTTTTAGGTAGTACTAAAGAGTTGTTGATAAGTTAAAATGGTAGTTTTTATTGTTCAGCTTCCAAATAATAGCCCGTGCTTCTATTATAAATACCTCCAAGCTTTCTATCCACTTCCCGCAGAGGGAAAATTTTGAGGTCATTATTGTATGGTCCCTGGACTATCTGGTGGACATTAATAGCCTGGGCATAATTGGTAATAAATTTTTTCAGAGCTTCACTAATAATCTGGCTATATTCTGTAGTATATTTAGTATTGGCCTCAATATTGTCTATAACCATAATAGGCTCACCATTCTCACTGTCTTCTCCAATGAAAGTCCAGCCAACTACCACCGGAATATGTTCTTTTTCGTCATAGACGACTATATTTTGTATACCTAAATCAGTTACAAAATCAGCAATGGGTGAAGCAGGTCCATGACAAGTGCTATCTATACAAATACAGCAAGGACAATAATTACCCAAATAAAGATCTTCAGTACTGCGAGAGGCTATAGCAGCTTTCATGTCTCGCCCCTTTAGTTTAGTATCATCGCCGCCCTTATTAAAAATATTTAAGATAGTTTCTCGGTCAATATCGTAATGATGTAGGTCTTCACCCAACACTTCAGTATTGGCTTGCAATAAAGCATCAGCCCGCTCTGGGGTTAAGACTGGAGCTATTAACTCCCGTAATTTAGTTTCATAGGTATCAAAGAAGAAAACAAACTCATTAAAAGCTTTGTTCAGTTTAGCTATATTTTTTTGTAAATTTTCTTTTTCTTTCATTAAGGTAGACCGGTCAGTAATGGTAGCTAGATTAGCTTCACTGGTAGCGCAACTATCATGTAATTTGAAGATATTATTAATCATTGATTGTGACCTAAAGACCATGCTCTGAAGCCGGCTCCAAACACTAGTAGTTGGTTTTAAGGTTTGAGCTTTAGCTTCTAGGTTGGCTAGACCTTTCTCAAGGCCTGATCTTTTAGCGTCGTCTGTTTCGCGTGCCAGCTGAGCCCGGAGACTATTAATATTTTCTTGGACTGCTTCTACATCTGGATTAGGAATAGAGGCTTTCTTTAATTCTGGCTTATACTCAGCCAAAATAGTAGTCATAGATTCTTGGTAGCGATCTAGAATTTCTTTTATCCGAGTAAGCGGGACAGTAATTTTTTCTGATAATTTAATATCTTCTTCTGCACCTAGAGTAAAATTAATCACTTGGTCATAATTGAGCCAGTGGTCAACATTAACACCTCGCTTGTTTAATTCTGCTAAAATTTGCGGATTATTGCCAAGAGAGGCTAGTTGTTCTTGCATTAATTGTCTAAATTCTGGAGATTGTTTATCTAGCGAGGGATATTGATTTAAAATATTTGTCTCCGCCTCAAATAAGGTTTTAATGTCTGTTTTAGCAGTGTCATCAAATTGATAATATTTTAATGCTAGCCGGCTGCCATAACGAGGATTATCTTGAATAGCTTTAAGCAAAAAAGGGCTTTGTTTAATATCATCTTCCAATTTAGATAACATCTGACCTTGATGTTGCAAAAGTTCACCTATTAATTCAGGAAAATTGACTAATCTTTTAGCTAGTTGTGGCCAGTTATTGGCTAACCGAGCCCACAGTTCAGGAAAATGATGCTGCATGTAGGTACAAAATTCCTGGGGGGATAACTGAAATTTTTTTAAATTATCGCTCACTGCCTTAGCTTGATCAGCGTCAATAAGCTTAAAGGCAATCTCTTTATGGTCTAGGCCAGAGAATTTATTAAGATTGTCAGCCACTGCCCAGCCTTTATCAGCGTCAATAAGCTTAAGGGCAATTTCTTTATGATCTAGTCCAGAGAATTTATCTAGATTACGAGTGACTGCCTCACCTTGCTGAGCCTCAATAAGTTTCCGAGCAATCTCTTTATGGTCTAGTCCAGAGAATTTATCTAGATTGTCGGCGACTGTCCAGCCCTGATGAGTCTCAAAAAGTTTCCGAGCAATCTCTTGATGATCTAGACCAGAGAATTTGTTTAGATAATAGGCAACTGTCCAGCCATCACCCGCCTCAATAAGTTTCCGAGCAATCTCTTTATGGTCTAGTCCAGAGAATTTATCTAGATTATAGGCGACTGTCCAGCCCTGATGAGTCTCAATAAGTTTCCGAGCAATCTCTTGATGGTCTAGTCCAGAGAATTTATCTAGATTACGAGTGACTGCCTCACCTTGCTGAGCCTCGATAAGTTTCCGAGCAATCTCTTGATGATCTAGACCAGAAAATTTTTCCAGATTATAGGCGACTGCCTTGCCCTCGCCAGCCTCAATAAGTTTCCGAGCAATCTCTTGATGGTCTAGTCCAGAGAATTTATCTAGATTACGAGTGACTGCCTCACCTTGCTGAGCCTCGATAAGTTTCAGGGCAATTTCTTGATCCAGGCCAGAAAATTTATCTAGATTGCGGACGACTGCCCTGTCCTGCTGAGCCTCAATAAGTTTCAGGGCAATCTCTTTATGATCTAGGCCAGAGAATTTATCTAGATTGCGGACGACTGCCCTGTCCTGCTGAGCCTCAATAAGTTTCAGGGCAATCTCTTTATGATCTAGGCCAGAGAATTTATCTAGATTGTTAGCCACTACCCAGCCTTTATCAGCCTCAAAAAGCTTAGCAGTAATTTCTTTATGATCTAGGCCAGAGAATTTATCTAGATTACGAGCGACTGCCTTGCCCTCGCCAGCCTCAAAAAGCTTAGCAGTAATCTCTTTATGATCTAGGCCAGAGAATTTATCTAGATTGTCGGCGACTACTTCGCCTTGCTGAGACTCAAAAAGTTTCCGAGCAATCTCTTGATGATCTAGGCCAGAGAATTTATCTAGATTACGAGCGACTGCCTCACCTTGGTGAGCCTCGATAAGTTTCAGGGCAATTTCTTGATCCAGGCCAGAAAATTTATCTAGATTACGAGCGACTGCCTCACCTTGGTGAGCCTCGATAAGTTTCAGGGCAATCTCTTTATGATCTAGGCCAGAAAATTTATCTAGATTTTGAGCTACTGCCTCGCCCTCGCCAGCTTCAAAAAGTTTCCGAGCAATCTCTTGATGATCTAGGCCAGAGAATTTATTAAGATTGTCAGCCACTGCCCAGCCTTTATCAGCCTCAAAAAGCTTAGCAGCAATTTCTTTATGATCTAGGCCAGAGAATTTATCTAGACTACAAGCGACTGCCCCGCCCTGGTGAGTCTCAATAAGTTTCCGAGCAATCTCTTTATGGTCTAGTCCAGAGAATTTATCTAGATTACGGACGACTTCCCCGCCTTGGTGAGTCTCAATAAGTTTCCGAGCAATCTCTTGATGATCTAGGCCAGAGAATTTATCTAGATTATAGACGACTTCCTCGCCTTGGTAAGTCTCAATAAGTTTCAGAGCAATTTCTTGATCTAGGCCAGAGAATTTATTTAGATTATTAGCCACTGCCCAGCCTTTATCAGCCTCAAAAAGCTTAGCAGCAATTTCTTTATGATCTAGGTCGGAGAATTTATCTAGATTCCTGGCAACATACTGGCCCTCTCCAGTTTCAATAAGTTGTTGGGCATAATTTTTATCTAACTCACAGTGCTCTTGTTGTAGATTAATGTTGTCCTTATTGTTTAGTTTGGAGTCCAAAGAAACATTTTTTTCTTTCAGCATATATTTATTATAGCAATAATAAATTCTATCTCTTACTTATCATATCGTCAATAAAAATGGTTTACTATCTATCTCTGTCTCGCTGGATGAGTATTATATTCCAAGTTAGTAGGTGAATCAGTTCACTCTCATTTTAGGCCCCGAAGGAGGGCAAAATACATGCAATTAGATTATATTTGTTTAATTTGACCGGAAAAGGTAACATTAACCTTGTAAGCGTACAGTATTTGACTAATGTCTTTAATTATGGTAATTTAGAGCCACAATAGTTCTTTATAATAACAATCCATTATATTTATTTAAAAGGAGGATGGGAAAATGGATAATATTACACAAGATTTATTAGAAGAAGAAAAAGAGATTAAAGAGATCCAAGAGGAAAGGGAGCGGCGCCAAAAATGTCGGACAGAACTTAAGCTAGCAATCCTGGCTTTATTGCTGGGTTTAGTGATGATTGTTTCGATTATTTTGTCATTGCTACTTAGTGTTAGTAGTGTTAGCTCGTAATTTTTTTTCTTCCCGCCATAGTTTCTATGGCGGTTTTTTATTAGTTAGCCACTGTTGTTAACTTGCGTGGTTATGATATGGTTGGCTTTGCGCTTATTGAAATTTAAGTCCTAATAAGTTAATATGTAATATTAATATTACTATTATGAAATTTAAAGAAAAACCTTCTTCGCCTCAGCCATCAGAAATTGAGCAAGAGAAAATTAAGGAAGAAATAGATACCGACCTAGAGAATGCCCTAGACACAGAACGGAATTTTGTTTGTCAACTTATTGATGACGGTGAAGGTCGTACTGTGGCCGAAAGTCTAATAAGTAGAATCTCTAAGATTCATCATCGAGCTATTGCTCAAAAATTGTTTGATGCTGGCTATGGGCTTTCAGTATTAAATAATCTAGATAAGTTTTCTGGCCTTAATAGTCTAGAGATAGCCTCTAAAATAATTGAAGTCGGCGCTGGTTGGGCTGTAGCCGATAATCTAGATAAGTTTCCCGAAGCTGACCGGCGGCAAATAGCCCTAAAAATGATTGACTCTGGCCAGAGCTGGGCTTTAGATGGTCATTTAGACCAATTACCCAATGTAGACACAGAAATTGCCCTTAAACTTATTGAGGCTGGTAATGGTGAGCTGGTATTAAATAATCTGGATAAGTTTACTAGGATTGATGATGATACTATTGTTGATAAACTTATTGAAGCCCACGAAGGTTTGGCTTTAGCTAATCATCTTGACCAATTTAGCGCCGCTAAACGTAAAACCATTGCCCTTAAACTTATTAAGGCTAATGAGGCTAGGGTGGTGGCTAAAAATCTAGATAAATTTTCAGATACTGACCGTGAAAAAATAAGGCGTCAGCTTAATGACATAGGCCTAAATACTACTAAATAATTTTTTTGACATTTAGAAGAAATAATGTTAATTTGTAGCCATCTTGTCATCAAAGGAGGTAAAAATGAACAAGATTATTCATGACAATGGATTAACCCCGCAACGGTTTTTCAACCTAGCGCCACTTTTGGCTAACAAGTTAAGGGCGTGTTATGCCAAGTTGGCAGATAGCGGTAGGCAATTTCTAGGCTCATCTAACCAATTTGGCGACCAAACTTTAGTCGCCGATTGGGAATTAGAAGAAGCGGTGATCCAGTTTTGGAAATCAACAAAATTTCCAATCGGTTGGATTACTGAAGAACACGGTATTTTTGATTTAGAGGGAGCCCAATATATTGCCTATGTAGATGGCCTTGATGGATCAGCCGTCTATTTAGCCGGGGAAGGTGGCCGTTGTGGCACCATGCTGGGCCTTTATGATGCCCATTGGTCTAACTTTGGCGGCTATATTGGTAGTCTGCTAGTAGATTATGGCTGTATTGCCAGTAGCGGGGGCAATAATCTCGTGGCGGCTCGTGATCTTGGAGCCTGGGTTGATCCTAGAGCTCAGGGCCAATATGAAAGGATTAGGGTTAATCCAAACTATCGCAGCCTTGTGGCTTATGCTGATCTTTATTTTGAGTCAGTTAGTCGGGCAGCGGAGAAATTAGATGAGGTTAAATTTACTTATCTTGAGGCTTCGCTACCTTACTATATTGATTTAGCCCAGGGATATAGCTGGCTGGTTCTAGAATGCACCCGTAAGCATTCACTGGAAATAGCCGCAGCTTATCCTCTAGTCCATGAGGCTAAGGGAGTCATTGTTGATCTTATTACAGGGCGGGATTTGGGTAAAATGAGCCGAGGTCTTGCTGAGAGCAACAATCGTCTGATTGTTTCTACCACCGACTTACAAATTGCCAGTAAAGTAAGAGAAAGACTACTTGTTGACAAAAGGTAAAGAATGTGGTAGAGCTCAAATAGTAAATTAACAATCCCCAGAAATAACTAACTGGGGAAAAAGGAGAAAAATCGGAAATGTCGTTTTATATCGGCAGCTGAGGTCTTGCAGTTAGGTGACATGTTCAGTGTCGCCGGAGCGGCTAGGCTGCTGCTGTATTTATCACAAGAAAAAAACAATCTGAACCTTGGGCTACCCACCATAACTGGGGGTAGCCTTTTATTTTTGAGGACAATTGGCTATTAAAGATGTTGAGCGGGGTTATGCCCTCTTGTCTTCTTCCTATTTTTTCCCTATAATTATGGCTAGCGTAAGACGCTAGTTTTTTTTATTTAATCTTTTTATTTTTATTATTAACCTATGTCGCGAGCTTGGTACCGCTTTATTTTAAAGGTGGGCGTTTATGCCAGCCTAGTTTCTTTATTTTTAGTTAATAAGCACTTCTATTTTCCGTATATTACTTCTAAACAGCTGTATTTTAATATCTTAATAGAGATTTTAACTGTTGTCTGGTTAGCCTATATTATTAAATATCCGAGCGAGCGGCCTAAGAAATCATGGCTGACTATTGGCTGGGCGGTTTATTTGCTCATTGTCCTTATTACCTGTTTTACTGGGGTAGATTTTAATTTAAGCTTTTGGGGCGATTTAGAGCGGATGCTGGGCTGGTTTCCTTTATTTCATTTCTTTTTGTTATACCTTATTGTTGTTACGGTTTTTCGCAACTGGCGGGACTGGCAGCCTCTGCTTATTGCCATGGTAAGTGCCGGCACTCTGCTTAGTTTAATTGGCCTTTTTCAAAATTATAATGCTTCCACCTTAGGCAACGCGGCCTATATGGGCACCTTGATGCTTATGACCATGTTCATTACTGCCTTGCTTATTGGACGGAGTCGTAATTGGTTAGTGTCGCTTCCCTATTGGTTAGTCCTTATTTTGCTCTTTGTTGGTTTCGTCAGGGCGGATATCTCTGGAGCTTATGCTGGGCTAGCGGTTGGTATTTTAGTTTATGCCGGCCTGATGACTTTTTTAAATCATAAGAAGAAAGTCCGGCAGTGGGGGTTGGTTGTGGTTGGTGTTCTGGTTATAGGGGTGGGCCTGCTCTTTGCTTTCCGCTGGTCACCGGCCCTAGATAATACTCAGCTAGGCAAGGTTATCCGCGATTTTTCTCTGGAAAATCCTACTTTAAATACCCGATTTTATTCCTGGAAATGGGCCTGGCGTGATTTAGGGAGCCATCCACTTTTAGGGGTGGGGCATGGCAATTATGCTTTAGTCTTTGACCGTCAATTTGAGGGTGATTTCTATCGTTTTAGCAAGGGTGAAGATTTTTTTGACCGAGCCCATAATAATGTGGTGGAGATTGCTACTACTACTGGACTGTTAGGACTGGCGGCCTATTTATTTATGTTTACTTGGGCAGTTATTTATTTAATTAAGGCCTACCGGGAAGATAAAATTAAACTGCCAGAGTTTGCCGCTTTAGCAGCCTTTCTGGCCTCCTATTTTGTCCAGAACCTTGCTCTTTTTGATTGTCTGGCGAGTTATATCTTCTTAATGATTATTCTTGGTTTAATTAATAATTTGTATCATCGGCCGGAGAGAGATAAGAAAGAAAAGGACCAGGGTTGGATAAGTAAAGAAATTTGGGTGCTGGTGGGTGGTGGATTGCTCATGGCCTGGCTCATCTGGGCGACTAATATTACCACCATTAAAATGCTAAATGGGACTATTGACGGCATTATTGAATTTAATCAAGGGCGAATGATGCAGGGATTAGAGACTTTTAAGAAGGCGCACGCCGAAGGCTCACCGTTGGTGCGGGACAGTCGGTCAGCCATGATTAATTCTTTGCTTAGTACTAGTTATTATTTGGATAATTTAACCGATGTTCAGCGGACCGCTATTTTTAGTTATGCCATTGACCAAGGCAAGAAGAATTTAGAGTATAATCCTAAAGATAATTTCTTAAACATGCAATTAGCCCAGCTGTTAGAATTAGCTAGCCAGGCTAGTCGTAATAATTTGTCGGTTAGTTATGCCCGCGAGGGATTACAATATGTGGAAAAGTCTATTGAAAATGGAAGGGAACATATTTTACCCTATTATGTCAAGGCACAACTTCTTATGGATTTAAACCAGATTGATGAAGCGATTGCCACTTTAAAAGAAGCTTTAGCCATTAGCACTGACTACTGGGATACTTATTGTCATTTAAGCCGGACAGAACTGCAGGCTCAAGTTAATGTGACTGAGGCCTATGATTTTCTAGATAAATGTTTAGACAAGGGGGGAGCGACCTTACTGGGGCCAGGTAATTATCTCAATGAAGCCATTAAACACTATGATCAGGCCGGGGACATTGACCGCCTGACCATGCTTACTGAGCAACTAGCCCGAATTTATCCCCGAGGGGCAGAGATTTGGCTAAGACTAGCTGATTTATATCATAAGCAGGGGAGAGATGAAGAGGCTCAGTATGCGGCTCAGCAGGCAGTGAGCCTGAAGCCGGAATATAAGGCGCAGGTGGAAGAGATATTGGGGCAGGGGGAATAAAGAATAATTACTTATTTTAATCATTAAAACATATGTCCTTACAACCACCAGAATCTAAGTGTCCTTTTTGTCAGTCTGCCCAAAGCCCAAGGTTTATTTTAGATAAAGTAAATCAAAATGGCCGTTTTTCTTTATATCATTGTCCTTGCTGTGGTGGAGAATATTTTACTCCATTTAAGCACCCTGGCGAACAGTGGTATGAGGAAGTTGATTCTTATAACATTAAAGAAAATTTTCAACCCCGTGAGATTCACTCTTATCATAAAAAATTTTTAGAGTTGCACCCCGATTTAGCCGGAGTGGCTGTCTTAGAATTAGGTTGTGGCACTGGAGAATTTTTAGCGGAATTACAAAAAAGAGGGGCAGATACTTATGGTGTAGATATTGATAAAACAGCCATTGAGATTGCTAAAAAATGTTTTGACTTGCCTCATCTTTATGCTATGTCGATTGAAGATTTTTGCAGTCAGCCACCGCGTCAGGATTTTGACTATGTAGTGATGTTTGAAGTCTTTGAGCACGTGGATAATCCTGTAGCTATTTTACAATCTGGTTATCAATTATTAAGAGATGGTGGTAAGCTAGCTATGAGCACTCCTTCGCGGGAGAGAATATTTGCTAATTGGGCTAACTGGGATTATCCATACCATCATTTAAGTCGTTGGGACGGCTCAGCCATTAAGAATATTTTGGAACTCAATGGTTGGCGCAATATCCATATTACTTATATTCATCGTTATCACCAATTAAGAGAACTATTTTTAGATACCCTTGCCGACAAATTACATTATAAAAGCGCCCGTAAGTTTAAAGTAGATAACAATCAGGGTAACCCATCATCTACTAGCAAGACTCAGTCAAATATTGGTGCTACCATCAAAAGATATCTAATAAAAACTATATACTCACTGGCACGTTTTATTGGGGTTGTACTGTTGCCCCATTTATTAGCTCTTATATTTTATCCCATTTTAATAGTATTTTATCCACGTTCAGGTATTATGTATTTAGAGGCTTCTAAATAATTTTAACTATATGACTAATCTTTTTCAAAAGTTTGCAGTAAGGTTTTATGAAGGTAATAAAAATATTATTAAAACCTTAGTCCGTCAGCCACTCAAACCGCGGTGGATTTGGTTTGAAGTTACCGATTTGTGTAATTCTCATTGTACCCATTGTCAGATTTGGGCTAAAAAGGAGCACGCTCAGCCATTAACCCTAGCAGAGATTAGGGAGATTTTTAGTGATCCTATTTTAAAAAACGTTGAGGGTGTTATTAATTCTGGGGGAGAGGCCGTTTTGCATCCTGATATTATTGAGATATTAACAATAGAGCATGAATTATTTCCTAAGGCATCATTGAATTTAAGTACTAATGGTATTTGGGCCGACCGCGTGTTACAGGTTGCTGAGGAAGCTATAAAAAAGGGAATCCAATTAAATGTTAGCATTTCGTTAGACGGTGTCGGGGAAAGACATGATCAGATTAGGGGAGTGCCGGGTAACTTTCAGAAAGTTGATTTTTTAATTGCTCACTTAAAAGAGCTTCGGGCCCAATATCCTCAACTGTTAACTATTACTGCGGGGCTTACTTTATCCCGTTTAACTATTAATGAGTATTGGAAGGTTAAGGAATATTGTCAGGTAGTAGGGGTTGATGAACTTATTGTTCAGTGGTATAACCAATCCTCTTTTTATGGCAATGAAGCAAGGAGCACTGAGGATGAATCAGATATTCGGGAAGAATTAAAGAAGATTATCAATGACCAGCCGCTAAGCACAACGCGTGAACGCTGGCTAAAGTTGTTAAATGGTAAGTCAATTAAATTTAATTGTTTTGCTGGTAATTCTTTTTTTGCCATGAAATGTGACGGCACTATTGTCCCCTGTCTTACTTACTGGGATAATGTTATTGGTAATGCCCGTAATCAATCTGTTTCAGAGATTTGGCATAGCGCTCAAGCAGCTCAAGTTCGGCAAATAGTAGCTCATTGTCCTGGCTGTTTAAATTCGTGGGGACTTGGCTGGAGTGCAAGTACCAACTTTTATCCTCGGATTGCCTTTTTTATGAAGCATCCCCAAGAAATAATTAAACGGTTAAAGGCCGGTAAGTAAATTTTGTTAATATTGCCCCCGCATTAAGATATTCTCTAGTTGAGTGGTAGATTCTTCCCAGTCAAATTTTTTGGCCATTTCGCTAGCCGCTTGTCCTAAAGACAAGCGGAGATCGCTGTTGTCTATTAACTGAATAAGTTTTTGGGCCAGAAGATCCGGTTGGTTAGGCGGCACTATTAAAGTGCTTATATTATCTACGGCATAGTCTCGAATAGCTCCAGTATCAGTACTAAGCACAGCAGCCCCACAAGCCATAGCCTCTAGGGGCGGTAAACCAAAACCTTCTTCACGGCTAGGCCATAAAAAAATATCCGCATTAGAATAGAGTTGCCGCAGAAGATTAATACTTGGTCTATAATAATAGTTGGCCACTACTTTTTTAATGGCAGGTGGTAAGTGGTAAGCTCCAAACATTTCTAGGGTTATATTGGGATGGCTTTGTTTGGCTATTTGAAAAGCTGCCAGGCCATCGTCGATGCCCTTTTTAGGCATTTTATGATACATCATGAGAACTTTAATAGGATTGTTGGGACGGCTAGAGTTTTGGCAATAAAATGTGGTAGTATCTACTCCGTTTAAGACTACGCCAGCTACATTTTCGCCAAATTTTTTTTGAGCGAAATCTTTCATCCAGGAAGCAATAACTATTTTTTGGAGAGGCATTTTCCAGGTAGCATCAACAAGATCAATAGGTCTAGACCAATTTTCATAACCTTGAATAAGATAAAATTTTTTACCTTTGGAGTCAGGATAGGTATTAAGCCAATCAGCGGTTTCATTGGCTGTCGCTATGGTGATGTCTGCATTAGGTATAGACGAAGCGGTTAAGGTCATCACTCGCATAATTTTAATAGTTGGTTCAACATGAAACCAATCCACTTCTGGGTATTTAGCTAGATGTAATATTTTCCGGCGTATTTTTTTAAGATAGCCCATCACTATGGTCGGTATATTCGCTTGCTGGGGCAGGATATAGGGATAAATTAGGGTTATTGCATGACCACGTTGCGCTAGACGGTTAGCATGTTCCAGAATTACTTTGACTCCACCGGTAAGCCCCAGTGTGGGGACCAGGATGTTAATTTGTAGATGCTTCATTGTTGTTATTTTTAGATCTGACCATAAATATAAAATATGGTGGGAATATAAAAGTTATAATAAAAGTTATAATAGAAGCCCAAGCTGAACCGATTAGGGCAAATTTAGGAATTGGCCAACTAGTATTGGCACAATATTTTTTAAAACCTTGGTAGTGTATTAAAGATTGGAGATTTTGGATAGCGGTAATTTTTATATAACTGCATTTATTATACTGATGATTTGCTAAAAATCAAGGTTTGTTGATTTTTTGGAGGCGAAGGATTATAGTAAAAATATAATAATACTATATGTCATCCTCTAAAGTTTATTTCATCATCCTTAATTTTAATGGCTACGCTGATACTGTAGAGTGTCTTGAGTCTTTGCGTCGTTTAAAGAATCAAAATTTTCAAGTTATTTTAGTAGATAATGCTTCGGGTAATGACGAGGGGGCTCGTTTGGCGGCGGAATTTCCTAAATATATCCATATTTTAAATGAGAAAAATAGTGGTTTTGCTGGGGGTAATAATATTGGCGTGGCTAGGGCTCTACAAGAGGCTGATTGCGGCTATATTTTTTTCTTAAATAATGACACGACCGTTGAGCCGGATTTATTGGATCGATTATTGATCGCGGTTAATAATTCTCAGAATCAATCTTATGGATTTTTTCAGCCTAAGATGATTAATTATTTTCAGCGTGAGTTAATAAATTCGGCTGGTCTGGATTATAGCCGGAATGGGCTTGTTTTTAGTCGTGGCGGGAATCAACCGGTTAGCAATTATAACAAAGATCAAGAAGTATTGGGCTGTTGTGGTGGCGCTTTCTTTTGTCGTCGCCAAGCTGTAGAGGATTTATGGCATCAAGCCGATGATTTTTTTGCCGAAGATTTTTTTGCTTATTATGAAGACCTAGATACCTCATTACGTTTACAATGGGCTGGTTGGCAGTGTTTATTCGTGGCTGCGGCGGTCGTTTATCATAAGGAGGGACAAACCGCCAAGAAGTTTTCGGCTCTCAAGGTTTTTTGGCCCAATCGCAATGTTTGCTGGGTGACTATTCGCAATTGGCCATTAGTAGATATTTTAAAAAATTTTCATTGGCTGTTACTAGGGCAGATTGGTATGGTAGTTAATGCTTTTTTGCGTCGTGGCAAGTTAGGTTGGTGGGCGATTAAGGCTAAAATTGAAGCTATGCAGGGTGTGTCTAAGATGTGGCACTATCGAGCGGCTATTCAGACCGATCGGTCTAATTGGCTAAGAATTAAAAAATTAATGATTTTTAAGTGGCGCCCATAATTATATTTATGAATTACCAACAATTACGCCGTCAAAGCTTTTTTCAACTGCAGAAGCCTAATTTTTCAGAAATTTTAGCTGTCCTCACTGCTGATAAAAAGTATGATTTTTTAAGAAATCCGGCCACCCAGATTAGTTACACGCAACTTTGCGTTTATGCTAGAAATTTCTGTCAACAATATTTTGGTACAGAAAGAATTCAAGTTTTAGACTGGGGTTGTGGTCTAGGTCATACTTCAGTTTTATTATATGATTTTGGTTTCAAGGTTCGGGCTAGTGATGTTATAGACTGTCAACCCGATCAATTGCCTCTGGCGATTAGGCCAATAGACTATGTCGTCTTGCATCATCAGTCTAAATTACCGTTTGATGATCAGTCTTTTGATGCTGTTTTTAGCTTCGGTGTTTTAGAGCATGTGCCTAATGAAGCCGCTTCTTTATTAGAAATACATCGTATTTTGAAGCCTGGTGGTTTATTTTTTTGTTTTGACTTACCATATTTCTATTCTTGGGGGCAAAGGTTGGCTCATCTGCGAGGTAATTATTATCATGACCGGTTATATAAAGAATCTTATATAAAACAAATTTTGCCTCAATGTGGCTATAATTTATTAGATATTTGGCATCTTATGCTTTTTCCTAAAATATCTATTAATTATGGGTGGTTTAGCCCAGCCATGGAGCATCTTGATCAATTACTAATTAATTATACGCCATTGCGTTATTTGGCGACCAGCTTAAATTTTACTGCCTCTAAAAAGTAGGATGCAAAAAAGTTATGCATTTTTTAGAATTAGCTAAGTAGCAATTTGGTTGATTTGTTGGCAGGTCAGGATTGTGGTAAAATAAATATATAGTATTTTATAGTTTAATTTCAGGTTTATTTTGTTTTTTTATATTTGAATAATCATGCTAGCATATTATCTGTTTTAAATTTTTTAGCAAGTTAGATTGGAGATTTTTACCTTATTATTACAGGTGATGCCCTAAATAGCCAGACTCGTTTAAGTAAATAATTTTTTAATTTATCAGCCGCAATAAAAGACAATTTTAGTTTTTAGAGGACAAAAATATTAAAGTATGCTCGAGCTACATTGATGTTGTTGCTATAATAGATTCACTAGGTGATAAAGATAAGTTAATACTTAAATGAAAACTTTAGCCGTAGAATCAATGCCTAAAATTCTAGTTGTCCACTCCTCGGGAATTAAAAGCGGAGGAGAGGTCATTTCTTTATCTATTTATCAGGGACTTAAAGATACATTTAATTTTGCTTTTTTCATACCCTGTTCACCATCTAAAGATCAATTTTCTTGTTCAGCTCAGTTATTTTATTCAAAAAATGAAAATCTCTTTGCGGTTTTTTGGAATTTACGTCAAGCCATTTTGCAATGGCGTCCCGATATAGTGCAAGCTCATGGTACTAGGGCTGCTCTTTTTGTAAAGTTGGTTAAATTGAGTTTGCGGCATTATCATTTTAAATTTATCTATACAGTACATGGATTTCATTTGGCCCACAAAAAACATTTATTAGATCGTATTGCTTTTTTTATAGAGAAGCTTACTAATCGGCTGGTGGATGTTATTGTTTGTGTTGGCCAAGATGATTATAGGTTGATGAATAAAGTTATGAAAGGCCGGGGTCCTAAGATAATGTTAATCAAAAACGGAGTTATATCTATCCGACCGCGACACGATAAAGATTTAGAACAGTTACGTCAGCATAGTAAATATTTAGTAATGACTATTTGCCGATTGCATTATCAAAAAAATGTGGCTAACCTTATTGAAGCTTTTCAATTTCTGGATAATAATTTTAATTTAGTTATTATTGGCGATGGCCCCCAGTTAAGTTCATTGCAACGTTTGACCCACGATTTAAAATTATCAGAACGTATATTTTTTGAAGGTAATAAACCAGACGCTTCTTCTCTAATTCATTATTGCGATGTTTTTTGCCTGTCTACGCACTGGGAGGGTTTGCCGTTAGTGTTACTGGAAGCTATGTTGTCTAAAGTGCCGGTAGTAGCCTCTAATGTTCATGGTGTCAGGGAAATAGTTCGTGACAATGTTACCGGGTGGTTGTTTAAGGCAGAGGACGCCCAAGAATTATCTCATAAAATTATACAGGCAGTTTCTGATAGTAGTGCTAGGGACTATATAATAGAAAAAGCCTATGAATTAGTTCTTGCAGAGTACAACATTGAACAGATGATAGATGGTTATAAAAAACTTTATAAGTCTGTGCTTTAGCTCTTTTTATAGTTATTTTTAGTTATGTTAAAACTTAAACGCCATATTAAGTTGTGGCACAAATTTATTGCTAACTATACTTATCTAAAGGTAAGTCCTAGACGGTTAGTTATTAAACTATTTAAGGGCTGCTGGTTTCTAATAACCTGGCCCTTTGAATTGCTGGGCGATATATTAATCTGGCCCCGACCAATTAAACACATTGTGGATCATCCCAAGATTTTAATTATTAAAGTAGACCAATTAGGTGATTTATTATTTTCTACCTTTTTATTACCTATTATTAAAGAAGCTTATCCAGCAAGCTCTATTGATTACTTAATTCATCCGCACGGTCAGGCTATTTTAGACAATAATCCAGCGATTAGACAGGTATATTATTGGCAAGATTTATTGCTACAAAATATTCCTGGCCGGCAAAAAATGAAATTAGGAAAGCGTACCCGGCAATTCTTAGCGACTGGTTATCGTAATTTTAAGAGCTGGCTAGCCCTGCGCCATGAGCATTATGACATAGTTATTAACGCTCGCGCTTTTTGGCCAAGCTGTAATTGGCCATGGCGGGGACTGGGTCATTATCTTATCGCTTTTGACATCAGTCAGGCCAGTTATTTAGCTAATTATTTAGCTAATTATAATTTACGGGCGCAAGAGTGGGAGAACTATCTTAATTTGTTAAAGCCATTACACATTAAAGAAGAAATTCTTAAAAAATATGAGCCACGGGGACAATTTTTTAATTTTGTTCCTGCCCCGCAAAAACCAACTGTTCCTTATTGGTGTTTATCGCCGGTATCGTTTGATCCTGAAAGAACCTGGTCACCAAGCTTATGGCTGTCTTTTATTCAGATATTCCTAGATAATTTTTCTGATAATTCTTTGGTAATAACCGGTCTAGCTAATCAACAGGACTGGCTGGCAGCCATAACTCAGCCTTTAAACAATAATGACAGGGTTATTTGTTTAACTAATTTATCCCTATCGCAATTAGCTGATTTATTAAAAGATAGTCAAGGGTTAATAAGTCTTGACTCTTTTAATGTCCATTTAGCGATAGCCCTAAATAAGCCAGTTTTTTGTCTTGTTAATAGCCGGCTTTTTTATGTGCCGGGATTAAGTACTAATCATCTAGTTGATGGCCGTTGTATGATTCCTTTATTGCCCAATGTGGTGTTTAATGATCTATTAACCACTACTCCTGAGCAGTTAAGCAGTCAAATTAAAAGGTATTGTAGCTAAAATTATAAATTAGCGAGGGCATAATTATTGGCAGCAAATTCGTATTGTCCAATGAAGATTGTCTTTAGTGGCACAATGGAATTTAGTTCATAAAATACCAGAGTGGCTTCTTTATATTCTTCTTCGCTAACACTGCGATATGACAGGGGAGCTAGATTATGAGCTAATAAAATGGCATTAGCCATTAGGCGGCTTGTTCTCTTGTTGCCGTCTTCAAATGGTTGGATATAACTAATGCCGGCTAACGTTAATAGTGCTTTATCATAGCCAGTTTTAAGTCTAGTGATAGCCTGCGATAAGTCTTCCAGCGCCTCTGCTATCTGATATTTATTGTCTAACGGTCGGTAGCGAGAGCCAGTGACACCCACCCCTATAGTTCTTAAGTTATTATTAATGGTTAGATCTTGCATTAATATTTTATGTAATTCTTCTAAATTTACTCTTGTCAGGGTCTGAAAAAATTCTTGATGCTCCATAATAAATTCAAAAGCCCGTTTATGGTTAATAATTATTGTGGCTTCTTCTTTAGTATGATGCGGTGCTTCTAAGCCATACTTCAGTAAACGTTCAGTATCTAAAAGGCTATAAGTATTACCTTCAATTTTGGAAGATTTCCACGAGAGTTCAATAATAAACCTTTCTAGTTCTTTACGATTAATAGTTGGTGATACTTTAGCAGCTCGTTCCTTGTAGATTGCCGTTGCTTGCTCTAATTCCTGATATTCTTGGGGAGTAAAGAGACAGAAATTGATTGCTGAGAATAAATTAAAATTATAACTGGTATTGCCCCAGCGCTGGTCAGGTTCAATTTGACAATATTGTTGGGGGTCTACTTCCCATAGCAGCCGGCCATAAGTAGTGACAGTATAACTAGTGGCGGCTCCGGCTTTTTTAATAGTAAGAAGACCCTGGTTAACCATTGACGACAACTCTCGTTTGACAGTAATTAGAGAAAGATTTTCATAATTGATAAGGTAATTATGAATATCTGCTGATTTTCCTTGTCCTTTTTGAAGTAAATAGTCAATAATCTTTTGTTGTCTTGAATATTTTTGTTTCATATTATCGTATCATTTTAACCTTATAATCGTATCATTTTGAGACGATAATTGTCAAGAAATGATTATTTGCCACCTCGTGATAATACTGTGGCGATAGTTTTTAGAATAATAGTTGAGTCTAGATAGATAGAGCAATGCTTAAGGTAAAATAAGTCGTATTGGAGTTTTTTATAGGTATCTTCTAGCGAGGGGGAGTGATATTCACCCGAGACTTGATCCCAGCCAGTAACACCCGGCTGAATTAAATGGCGGATGTTATAAAAAGGAATTTGACGGGCTAATTCTTGGACTAATTCTGGCCGCTCTGGCCGTGGTCCAATAAAGCTCATTTCGCCTCTTAAAATATTAATAAATTGTGGTAATTCATCTAACCTAGTTTGTCTTAGGAAGCGGCCTACCGGAGTAATTCGTTTGTCATGGTCGCCGACTGGTTGGAAATTATTATCTTCTATCTTCATCGTCCGGAATTTATAAATTATGAAGGGCTTATTATCTCGACCGACTCGCTGTTGCTTAAAAATAATTGGGCCGTGGCTGGTTATTTTAATGAGTGGAGCAATAATTAGCCAAAGCGGTAAAGTAATAATAAAGCCAAGAGCAGCGATGATCAAGTCACTGCCTCGTTTCAGGGCTAGATACCAGCGTTTATCTACTAAATTAAGATTTTCCAGAAACCATAGTTGACCAATGGCGCTTATTGGTACTTTGCCAGTTAGTTGTTCATAAAAATTGGGTAAAGTGAGATAGGTTAGTTTGAGTGGTAGCAGGTCAAAGAGGATTTGATTTAACCGGCTGTCAGCTCGGTACCGTTCAGCAATGACAATGGTATTAATATGATTATTAATGATGGCCGGCATTAGTTTGTCGGGGTCACTAATAATTTCCCAGCTAGCTATAGATTGTTGGGGTGGCTCATAGTTAAAGAGGAGCTTAGGATTATAGCCAAGGTGGGGCGCTGAGCTTAATACTTGCCATAGTTCTTCAGCCATGTGGTCATAGCCAATAAGCAGGACGTTATTACGCGGCAGGGCCTGGCGTAGATTATGACGCCAGAGATGACGCCAAGTAAGAAAAGCCAGAGTATAGATGCCGGTAAAAATGGCCAGATTAGTTTTAGGAGTAATCCGTGCCTGGGGCCAGAGATAAAAAATGATTAGCGACAGGATGGCGGATGCAGCAATAGTTCTGAGGACGCGTTCAGTAAAGCGTGGTCCTTTGGCAAGGATGTTGAGATTATATAAATTGGCAATATAGAAAATGAGGAGCCACAGGATGAAGATCCAACTAAAAACTATTAGATGGTCATGCCAGATATTTGGTTCTGGCCAGTGCTGGCGTCGGATCACTAAGGTCAGAAATAAGCTCAGATATAATAATAACCAATCACCCAGGAGGAGAATAATTTGTCTAATTTTGCCCTTTATGGTCATATAATTTTATTATAATCGTCATACACAAAAAAGCAAGAAGAATTTGTTTAATGTTCCCTCAAAATGATATTTATTTACTTGTTTTAGATTTCATCTTAAAAACTGCTTTATTATTAGCTAAAAAAAATTATTTGCCCAACTTGTTAATTTAGATTATAATAATGGCAGTAAGTTAACTTAACCCCCAATTTATGATTTGCACTAGGTGCAATCGTCAGATGCCGGATGACAGTACTGTCTGTCCCCACTGCGGCCAGCCAGTAGTCTCTTCTGAGCAAGTTATGAAGGAGATTAAAGTCCGTCGTCTGCAACGTTATTTATTTTATACCGTGGTCGTTTTAATTGTTATTGCCGCGGTGGCGATTATGGTGCGGATTTATAACAATAACACTAAGTTGGTATTAGAAATTAGTCAAGTTAAACAAAGTTTAGAGGGAGCGCAGGGCGAGCTGACGGCGGCTCAGACTGAATTAGAGCAGAAAAAGCAAGATTTAGCCAAGATACAGGCTGAGTTAGCCGAGAGTGCTCGCAAAATGCAATCTGCCGACAGTCAGCTTAAAGAAAAAACTACGGCGTACCAGAATTTATTAACAGAAAAGACAGCCCTAGAGCAAACTAGTGAGCAATGCCGGATGAATTTGAATCTAGCTGATGCCAATATCTATGGCCTGATTGTTAAATTGGGTACGGGGGTGACTAATAAGAATTTAATGAGTATTCCCTTGGCTGATGCTAATCTGGGCGGAGAAGATAGCGATGACGATGGTTTATCCGACACTATTGAACGTTCGCTTGGTAGTGATCCTAACAAGGCGGATACTGATGGTGACGGTTATGATGACAAGGTTGAATGGTTGCGTGGTTATAATCCTTTAGGTGAGGGGATGCTACCCATTAATCCGCAATATGTCAATACTGTCAAGGGTAAAATTTTGTTACAGATTGAGGGTGATAAATCTGCCTGGTATGTGGCTGGTGATGGCAAACGTTATTATTTAGGTAATCCAGGTGATGCTTATGCGGTAATGCGGCAAAATGAATACTGGACTAAAGATTGGCCAGGTTATGCGCCGCCATTAATGTCTACTAGTGAGGAGACAATGGCAACAGAATAGTTTGTAAGTGATTAATAATTAATAATTATATTTTTTAAGGAGGGGGCTAAACAATCCGCTCGCGGATTGTTTTGTTAAGTGGCCTGGTCGGTTTGGCCGAATAACGTTTAAGGGGGGAGCGTTAATTCTGCGCTAGACCGACCGGGCGACTTAATAATTTTCCCGCCATTATTTATATGGTTAATAAGTTGAAAAAAATATTAGTTCAACCCTATTTATGGATAATTATTGGATTAGTTTTGGTTATTATTTTAGCGGGGCTAGTTTTAGGGCCAACCATTTTAGAGAGAATAAGGTGGCGTCAATGGCAGGCACCTTTTTTAGATGATGCGCGGACTAGTTTGGGCGGGGATAGCCCTGAGACAGCCTACAAGGGGTTTTGGCAGGCCTTGCAGGCAGGAGAGCGTGATACGGCCCTAGCCTATGTGATTGGAGTGAGGCGGCCGTATTTTCAAACAGCCTGGGAAGACCCAGCCCTGTGGGCCCTAGATCAAAGTTTGCCTGAGACTACCACCTTGGTATTTATTGGTGATTGTCTGTCTGACGCTATGGCTTGTAAGAAGCGGGCCGTTTTAAGTTATTCTACCGCCACCACTACCGGCCGCATTGAACTTTACCAGAATTTAGCTGGTCGGTGGCAAATTGGCGATATTTATTAAAATTTATGTTAAGGAGGGGACATAGCCACTGGTGGCTTAGTTTATTGTCTTTGTTGTTGGTTATGGGTTGTAAGCCGGCATTAGCCTATGACCATAATATTACTCACCCCCGACTTACCAGCTGGTCAGTTCAGGTATATAATCTAGCTTTCCGTCCATTAATTAGTGACCAAGAATTAAAATGGCTGGCTACTGGTGCCGCGGCTGAGGATGAACCAGTCCTAAGGACAATGAATCATTTTTGGTGGCCCCAGACCGATCGGCCATTAAGTGCTGGTAGCTATCATTTAATGTCTTTAGAAACAGCGCCAGATTGGGCGATGTCGCCAGGCGCGCAAACTAATCTCATCTATGGTTCAGCTTTTAGCTGGTACCAAGCCATTGAAGCTTACCGGAAAGGAAATTATGAAACAGCCTTCATTAATTTGGGCCATGTGCTTCATGTCTTACAAGATATTAGCGTACCAGCTCACAGCCGCAACGACCCTCATGTCTTAGGAGATGCTCTAGAAAATTGGGTGTTTCAACATCATGAGGACTTAGCGGTTTTGTCGGCCTTAGTACGGCCGCGGTGTCAAGATTACCGTGATTGTTTTCGCCAGCTAGCCAGTGCTGTTAATGTTAATTATTTTAGCCAAGACACAATTAATAGTCCGGCTCAGGCCGGTGATTGGCCAGATAAACCGGCTATTAAAGATTGGCCTTCGGAGAGTGGATATATTATTTATCGGGGATATAGGCTAGCTTATTATAATGAAGCGCGTCGCCGTTTTATCTTAGATGATCTAGTGCTTAGTGATTATTGGTCGCAGATTACGCCCCTGACTGTTGGTTATGGGGCAGAGTTGCTGCGTCTTTTTTTTGAAGCCGTAGCCGATCCTGGGGTTGTGTCTGAGACAACATCGTGGTTAACTCGCTGGCGTTCAACTATTCAGGGCAGTAGCGAGGCGCCGGTTGAGATTATAGATAATCCGGCTAAAGTTAGTAATGATTTAGGATCATCTCCAGCCGTAGTTTCCTCTACTTTAGCGGCTACTAATTCTATAGTTGTGACCTCAGGGGCGACAACCGTATCTACCCCTAGTAGCGCTACATCTAAAGTGGAGGCTAATTTAGTGGCGACTAGCTCAACCCCGAAGACAGGAGTAGATGAACCAAAGTCTAATTTAGGAGTTAAAAGAGTAATTGATGGCGATACCATTGAGCTTACTACTGGGGAAAAAGTGCGGTATTTAGGTATTGATGCTCCAGAATTAGCCTCTACTTCTAATAAGGCTAGCGAGTGTCTAGCTGAAGAAGCTAAGAACCGTAATCAGGGTTTGCTAGCAGGGGGGCCGCTTAAGTTAGTAGCCGATAGCGGAGGAGATAAGGATAGTTATGGTCGTCTACTGCGTTATGTTTATGCTGGTGATGTTTTTGTTAATAAAGAATTGGCATTGGAAGGATTGGCTCAAGTATTTTTTTGTACAGCCAACCAATTAAATTGTCCTTTAGCTAAAGATCAGGCGAGACGGCAAGAAATTATTACTGCTGGTGAAACGGCTAAACAGGCTAAATTAGGTATTTATAGCAGTCGCTGTCAAGCTCAGCCAATCCTATCCACCTCATCAACGACTAGCACTAGTGGGGTTGTCTCTAATAGTCCTAATACGGCTACAAGTTCTAAAACAACAACCACCGCTAGTACTAGTAGTAATATTAATACTTCTACCGTTAAGACTAATACTACTTCTAGCCAGCCCAATGCTGACCGGCAACCGCCCGAAACTACCATTAAAACTGAAGTGCCGGCGGTAATTAATACTGGTACAGCTCAATTTTTGTTAATTTCTAATGAACCTGGCACTTTTGAATGTCAGCTTAATGACCAGAACTGGAAAAAATGTGCCGCTGATTATGAGCTTAAAAATTTAGTTGCCGGATCTTATACTTTGAAAGTGCGAGCCATTGATGAAGCTTCTAATGTTGACCCGACGCCGGTGGTGTTTTCTTGGCTGATTGACAAGGAGCGGCCCACGATTAGTTGGCTAACTAAACCCTCTAGTACTGTTGCCGGTGACAAGGTTGTTTTTGCGGTGGAAGTTAATGAGGCCAGTGAATTATTTTGTGATCTTGATGGTGGCGGGGAGGAACCTTGTCCGTCTAATTTAACCTATAATAATTTATCGCCCGGTAAGCATGAGCTGGTGGTGCGGGCGCGTGATAGGGCTGGCAATTATTCAGCTAAATTAAGCGCTAGTTGGACAGTTTTAGACAATACACCGCCGGGCGAGGTAGTGATTGATTATCCGCCGACAGATCCGTGGTTTACTAGTTCTAGTTCACTAACTATTAGTGGTTTCGTGGACAATGACGCTAAAGTGCTAGTCAATGGTCGCACAGCCCAGTCTTTAGCCGATAGTAAATGGCGTTCAGCCGTTAGTCTTACTGAGGGCCGTAATAATATTGCTATTGTCGCTATGAGTCCGGCTGGCCAAACTGGACCAACCTCCACCTTTATCATTGTGTTAGATAAAACTAAACCTAGCTCCAGTATGGTGGCTTTGCCAGAAACTGTTACAGAGACAGGGTTTGTAGTAGCGTGGTTGGGAGAAGATTTGGGCAGTGAGCCTAGTGGTCAGTTAGTCTTTGATGTTCAGTATCGAGTTGGCAGTGGATCCTGGCAGCCTTGGCTGGAAGAGGTAAATTATACTAGTACTATTTTTGATGAGCCCCTTAATGTTGGTCAAAAAGTTTCTTTTCGGGTGCGGGCTCGCGATTTAGTGGGTAATTGGGAAAATTGGCCTTCTAATTCCTCTGCTGATACTTATACCACCCTTATAGCTCAACCTAGCGGTCCGCCGCCCAAGATAGTTATTAGCCAATTCGCGACTCGGGGATCAGGCGGAGCGAGTGATGAATTTGTTGAGCTCTATAATCCTAACAATGAAACCGTTGACTTGACTGGCTGGCGGTTGCAGAGTAAATCGGCCGAAGGTTTAGCTTGGATTAATCGTTTAGGCAGTGATGGTTTGCCAGAGGGTAGTTATATTGAGGCTCATAGCTATTTTTTGTTAGCTAGCGCTGATTATGCTGGTCTTACTATTCCCGACTACCAGCATTTAAGTAATTGGGGCTTAGCCGATAGCGGAGGTCATATACGGTTAGTAGATGGCCAGGATAATGTTTTAGACAAGGTAGGATATAATCAGGCTAGCGATCCGGAAGGTCAGCCGGCTTTAGCCGATTTAGCGGCTGGCCATAGTTTAGAACGTAAGGCCGGACCTAATTCTACGGCTTCTAGCTTAGGGCCGGGAGGTAATGAAGCTAATTTAGGACGAGGTTGGGATACAGATAATAATTTAGATGATTTTGTTGATCAGCCTGAGGTAAGACCTCGTTCGGGCAAGCATCAAGTATTTGATGAGGATTCATTAAGTGTTGGATTAGCCCATCTTTGGCATTTTGATGAATGTTTAGGGGATACAATTCAAGACTGGGCGGGCCAGGCTAATATTATAAATCAGCCCTTTTTATGGCGCGTGGGCTATTTTGGCTGCGCTGCCTATCAGACCTGGGAACGGCCGGCAGTGAGTCTAAACCTGGGCCCAGCTATTGATCCAGCAGCTGTAACCCTGGCTTACTGGTGGCGCAACGCTTCTTATCCTAATGAAGGTCGAGGTCATGAGTATCTCGTGGGTGCGGATGGCCAGATCATCTTTGGACTTACTCCTTCAGCAATGGGGTCAGTCCAATTTTGGCATTATGGCCAGTATTATATTATTTTAGATGTTCTGCCGCAGGATGCTAATTGGCATCTTTTAGTGGCCAGTCAAGAGAATAACCAGCTTAAACTATATGTTGATGGGCAATTAAAGTGGACGATGGCCGCTGACTATAATCCACCGCGGATGATTACTAGGCTGGATTTAGCTGACGAGAATTGGCCCATTGACCGTGATGAACTGGCAATTTGGCAACGGGTTTTAAGCCCAGCTGAGGTGCGTCGTCTTCAGCAATTGTCTTTACCTTTAAGCCCGCGACTTAATCGTCCTGAGCAACTTGCGCCAGTCGCTGTTTATTATTGGGCTTTTGATGATGGTGATGGCGATATAGCTTATGATAATTTACAGCGCGCTGCTTTATCTCCAATTGGTCGTTGGGTATACAGTCCTTTTAATTTGGGAGTACGGATAGGACATCCTAATGATCCGCAGACTACATTGTCTCCGGTCATTAATAACCAAGATGTATCTTTATCTTTATGGTGGCATAGTAGCTCATACCCTAACGAGAGTCGAGGTGGTATTGTTTTACGCGACCTAAACGGTCAAGCACTATTTGGAATGGTGGTTGGTACTTGGGGCGCGGGTATTTATTATAATGGTGGCAGATGGTACCCCGTAGACAGCCGCATTGAAGATGCCAAGTGGCATCAGACAGTTTTAGTTTATGATTCTTATGCTTATCGTCTATCTTTATATTTAGATGGTCGTCTTTATTGGCAGGGCGAGGCGCTGTGGCTTAATAATCCGTTGACCTCTCTGACCATAGAACAAGAGAATTGGCCATTTGAACTTGATGAATTAACAATATGGCAAGGCGCCCTAAACGCTGTCCAGGTAGAGACGATGTATGAGCTGGCTCGGCCTAATTTAGAGGAGTTTTAATTATTTGCCAATTAGCTTGACCCGTGATAATCTAATAGCTATATGGAAATTCAAGGCCATCAGCTTCATTGGCTTCATATTGGTAATGAGCGGGTTACTCGGTGTTGGGCTGCTCATTTGGCTTCGCGTGAATTAGCGCAAAGTTATATTTTAGTTGGTCCAGCTGATGTAGGCAAGGCGATGGTAGCCAAGAATTTTATGCGCACTTTAGTATGTGAACGGCGTGACCAAGCAGGGTCAGATTGGCCCTGTGAACAGTGTGAAACTTGCCGGCAGACAGCTCGCGGTATTTATCCAGATTTTTATGAATTGGATGTCCTGCCGGATAAGCAAAAAATTAGTATTGATCAAGTGCGCCAGCTTCTAGATAAAGTTGGTTTATCATCATTAGCTAATAATTATGAGGTGGCTTTAATTCGCCACGCTGACCAGTTAAGTGAACCAGCGGCTAATGCTTTACTGAAAAATTTAGAAGAGCCCCAAGCTCAGGCGCTTTTTATTTTTTTGGTAGAGAATTTATCTGCTTTACCAGCTACCATTGTTTCCCGTAGCCAAGTGTTTAGATTTTATCCGGTGGCGGCTGATTTAATTTATGACCATCTAGTTAATGATTGGGGAACTAATCGCGATTTAGCTAAAAATTTAGCTCAAGTTTGTTTAGGTCGGCCTAATTTAGCAATTCGGTTTTTGGAACAGCCTGAGTTGTTTCAAGATTATTGTCAGACCGCTAAAATTCTATTACAATTAATAACAAGTCCAGTTTTAGCTGATCGTCTAGCTTATCTTCGTCAAGTTTATCCTTCGGTGGCTATCTCGGCCGGGGAGACAGAATGGAACTTATGGCAGATCTGGCTGGGGCTTATTAGAGATTTGCTATTGATTAAGCAAGATCAATTACCCTTAATTCAACACTGGTTTTTGCGTGATGAGCTAGAAAAGGCCGCTGATGTTTTATCTTTGTCAGTATTATTAAAAATATTTACTAATTTAGGCGCAGCCCGCGAGTATCTGACAGCCAATGTTGCTCCCAACTTGGTTTTTCATAACTTAGCGGTTGGCGCATAAACTATATGTCTATTTTATGGCAACATGGTCGCTATCTATTTCTGGGGCTGATTTTGCTAATTGGCCTTAGTGGTTGTTCGGCTATTAATAAACCAACTAGCCAAGCCGATATTGGTGGGGTTTTTCGTAGTGGCAATCGTGGCGACAATTGGCAGTCAGTGAGTTTGATTCCCAGTAACAGCGGTCATCCGGGAAGTATTGCCTCTTTAGATGCTAATATGCTTGTTATGGATCCTAGTGACCATCGGGCTTTGTATTTGGCCAGTGTAGATAATGGCTTAGCTTTTACTTATGATGGGGGGCAGAATTGGCAAATTGCTACTAGCTTGGGACGCATTAATGTTCGGGCTGTGGCTATTGATTATTATAATAAATGTTTAATTTTTGCTGCCTCGGGCAATCGTTTATTGCGTTCCGAAGATTGTAGCCGCAGCTGGAAACAAGTTTATTATGATAATGCGCCTGATGTGGTTATTACTAGTTTATTAACTGATCATTATAATTCTGGAGTAGTTTTTTTAGGGACCTCGCGGGGTGATATTTTACAGAGCAATGATCGAGGAGCAACTTGGCAAGTCGTCCAGCGCTTTAATAATACCATAAAACGCATTGTTATGAGCCCGAAAGACAGCCGTTTGATGTTTGCCGCTACTGCCGGCAAAGGACTATTTAGAACTACCGATGGTGGAGCAACCTGGGAGAATATTAATAAAAGCTTAGAGGAATTTAAGATTGGCAACCAATTTCGTGATTTAGCAATTTCTTTAGAAGATCAGCCAGTCACTTATTTAGCTACTGATTATGGTCTTTTTAAGTCTGTTAACTTGGGAGATAGTTGGACAAAGATTGAATTACTGACGCCTGAGAGTCAAACGATCATTAACGCCTTAGCCATTAATCCTCGTAATAGTCAAGAGATTTATTATGTGACCAATACTACTTTTTATCGGTCATTAGACGGAGGCAAGACTTGGTCTACTAAGAAACTACCGACTAGTCGAGCCGGTAAGGCGCTGTTAGTTGATCCAGAGCAGCCTGAGGTTTTGTATTTAGCGGTTAAAAAGATTAAAAATTAATTATTGTTGATGTTTACTTTAAAGCAGCAATCTAATCAGTCGGCAGCTCGGCTGGGTCTTTTAGCGACAGCTCATGGCCAGGTTAAGACCCCAGTTTTTATGACGGTGGCTACTTCAGGAGTGGTCAAACATTTAGCGACTGAAGAATTACGGGAACTTGGAGCGCCAATAATTTTAGCTAATACCTATCATTTACTGTTAAATCCGGGTATTGAGGCTTTTAAGCGGGTTGGCGGACTGCATCATTTTATGGACTGGAATGGTCCAATTTTAACTGATAGCGGCGGTTTCCAGATTTTTTCTTTAACCGGTCGGCGGGTACACAGCCATAATTTAGTTAAGTTAACCGCTGATGGGGTATATTTTAGTTCACCACGCGATGGTCGTCGTTATTATCTAACACCTGAGGCATCTTTAGATATGCAGGTGGCTTGCGGGGTTGATATTGCGGTGGCGCTAGATGAATGTTTAGCTTTGCCGGCCAGTTTAGTTAAAATTCGCCAGTCGGTTGAACGGACCACTAACTGGGCTAAGAGAGCTAAAGCCCATTATCTTAATTTACCTCAGCCCAGGCCATTATTATTTGGAGTTATTCAGGGCGGGGTCAGCCGTAAGTGGCGAGAACAAAGTCTTTCAGATATGGTAGCCTTGGATTTTGACGGTTATAATATTGGAGGGCTATCTGTCGGGGAGACGGCGGAACAGATGTATGAAGTATTGGAATGGCTGGAGCCTCTTTTGCCTCGCGACAAGACTCGTTATTTAATGGGAGTGGGTTATCCTGATAATATTGTGGAAGCGGTTAGGCGAGGCATAGACATGTTTGATTGTGTTATCCCCACTAGAGAAGGCCGTCATGGCCGATTGTTTTTTTGGCAACCTGACAGGCATTTTCTTGACGAGACGGGCCGGGTGCGAGAGTTCTACCGAGTAGAAAATATTAGAAATAGTTCCTTTGCCCAACTAGATGAGCCAATTAATCCTTACTCTCGTTTACCTATTTTGCGGCGTTATTCGTTAAGCTACTTACATTATTTATATAAAATACAAGAGCCATTAGGTTGCCGTTTAGCCAGTTTGAATAATTTGGAATTTTATTATGACCTTATGGCCTTAATTAGAGGGGCTATTGCTAATAATGAGCTATAATTATGGAATTAATCGCTGTTCATACTAGGCGGCTTCAACCGCCGCAAGATGATTCTCTGGGCGCCCTAATAGAAGGTTTAGACAGTATGGGTGGTCTTCAAGATGGCGATGTTTTGGCTATTACTTCTAAAATCGTTAGTCTTTATGAGGGACGAGCCGTAGCTATTAGCAGTGTGGAGGATAAAGACCAATTGATTATTAGTCAGGCCGATTATTATTTGCCGCGGGAAATGGTGCCCCATGGTTATGCTATTTTGACTATTAAAAATCATGTTTTAGCTCCCTCGGCGGGTATTGATGAAAGCAACGCAGCGTCTCATTATATTTTATTGCCGTCAGAACCAGAAAAAATTAATAGGGACTGGCGTAATATTTTACTTCATCATTATAATTTGTCTAATCTTGGCTTAATTTTAACCGATAGCCGTTCTATGCCTTTGCGGCGGGGGGTAGTGGGTGTTGGCCTTGCTTGCGCTGGTTTTTATCCGCTCCGAGATTATCGTGGTCAGTTAGATTTATTTGGTCGGCCTATGAAAATTTCTCAAACTAATATTGTTGATTCTTTAGCAACTGCCGCTGTATATGTTATGGGGGAGTGTGCTGAGCAGACGCCGGCGGTTATTATCCGCGGAGTTAAGGATTTACATTTTACTAATGATGATTGTTCTTCTGAACTATGGTTAGACCCCGGTGAGGATATTTACGAACCGTTATATCATAATTTTTTGCCAGGTGGTGGAAGAAAATAATATGGTAGTAGCTCAACGACGAGGTAGAAAACAAAAAATTATTGTCGCTCTTTCGGGAGGCGTTGATTCAGCAGTGGCTGCCCAACTGCTTAAAGAGGAGGGGCATGAAGTTATTGGTGTTTATTTAGAATTATGGCCTGGCGATTATTACCGTTCTGGTGGCCAAGAAGCCAAGAAAGAGCCTTGGTCTGACGCTCAGGCTGTTTGTCGGCAGCTGGGTATTCCTTTTTATGCCCTAAATTGCGCTCAAGAGTTTAAGCGGCGAGTGGTTAATTATTTTTTAGCTACTTATGCCTCTGGCGCGACTCCTAATCCCTGCGTGGTGTGTAATAAGCAAGTTAAATTTCGGCGCCTTATTCGCTATGCCAACCAGATTGGTTTTGATGCCGTAGCTAGCGGTCATTATGCCCGGCTTATTAAAGACTCTGGGCGCTATGAGCTATGGCGAGCTAAAGACAAAGCTAAAGATCAGTCTTATTTTTTATATCAGCTCAGCCAGGCGGATTTAGCCCGTCTTTATTTTCCTTTGGGCAACCTGACTAAAAATGAGGTGCGAGATTTAGCCAAGGATTATCATCTGCCAGTGGCTAATAAAAAAGACAGCCAGGAGGTTTGTTTTATTAATAATGGTTTGTCTAATTTTTTGAAGCACTACTTGCCTCTTACGCCTGGCCCGATTGTTGATAGCGCCGACCACCAAATCGGAGAGCATGAGGGTTTGCCCCTATATACTATTGGGCAAAGGCGAGGTATTAAGGTTGGTGGCTCTGGCCCTTATTATGTCAGGGGTTATGATTTTTTATCTAATACTTTATTAGTTACATCTAATATTGACGATCCCCAGCTACTAACTAATAATTTTTTTATTTCCCAATTATTTTGGTCTTCAGGCCGACGGCCGCGGCGGTCTGTTGATTGCCAGGTAGTTATCCGCTATCATCATCAGCCGCTTGATTGTCGATTAACAAGGGGAGCTCAAGGAGAATGGCGAGTAGAGCTAGCCAGGCCAGAGCATTCAGTTACCCCTGGGCAGAGCGCTGTATTTTATGAGGGGGACAAGCTTTTGGGTGGCGGAGTTATTGCTTTATCCGATTCTTTTTGTTAAACTACAATTACAATTAACGTGACGGTGGAGTCAGGTTAAGATTTATATATTTTTGTTTAAAATAATTATAGTAATTTTAAGTATATGACTATGAGTACAAATTCATCTTTGTTAAGGCGAACATCGAAAATTGCTTGGCCGGAACGAGTAATTAATTTGGTGTTGGTCCTTACTTTTTTTATTTTGCCCTTATTTTTTATTAACATTTCTTGGCAAGGCGCTAGTCTAGACAAGTTATTTATTTTAGGCTTCTTAGTTATTGTTGGTTGGGCAGTGTGGCTAATTAAGGTAATAAAAGATGGAACATTAATTTGGCACTGGCGCAAATTAGATTGGTTAGCTTTGGCTATTTTAGCCGTTAGCGCTATTGCTAGTTTTTGGAGCCCCTCCTGGCGTGCCAGCTTTTTGGGTAGTTATGGCCAGCCGATGCGCAGTTTAGTATTTTTAGTATTGCTTATTTTATTATATTTTTTGGCTGTTAATAATTGGTCTTCCAGGGTAAGGCGGTCATCGTGGTTAGCAATTTTGATTAGCTTTAGTTTTATTACCATTTATTCTTTGTGCCAACTTTTAGGGTTCTATATTATTCCTTTAAGTTTTACCAAGACTATTGGCTTTAACCCTGTTGGCTCTCTATCTAATCTAGCTTTATTTTTAGCAGCGGCTTTACCATTTTTTATTGTTGCTCTGGGTAGTCAAGAGGAGTTTTGTGAACGATCTTCGGCTAAAAATGGCCGGTTGTGGTGGAATATTTGGTTAGTGCTTACTATATTAGCTAATATAGCGGCTATAGTTATTCTGGGATCATTTAATATCTGGCCAGTGATTATTTTGGGTTTATTGATTGTTTTAATTTTTGTTTTATCGCGTTTTCTTAAATTTAGCCATTTACAGCTAGGACTTACAGTAGGGACATTAATTATTAGTTTTGTCTTGTTGATTCTTGGCAATATCGGGTGGCCCAAAATAAATTTGCCTAGTGAGGTTAGCCTATCTCGAAGTTATTCGTGGCAAATTGCCAAGGCTAGTTTAGCTAAACGGCCGATTTTTGGTAATGGTCTAGCTAGTTTTGATAGTGTTTTTAGTCGTTTTAAGAGCCCTGATTTTAATGGGGCGGCATTGTGGAACCTTGATTTTGATATACCGGCCGGTTGGTTGGCGGAAAGTTTAGTTATTGTCGGTGGACTTGGTTCCTTGTTAATTATTATTGGTTTGTTATTGGGGTTAATTTTAGCCGGACGGCGTCTGCTCTCGTCTAAGATGGAACTGCCAACTGCTGACCTTAAATTGGGAATTAGCTTGTGGGCGGCGGTTATCGTTATGTTGGCCGGTGGTCTCTTTATTCCAGTGGGCAATAATTTATTATTAATTTTTGGTTTGCTATGGGTTTTGCTTATGGTGGTTACTTATAATTGGCCTCGCCGCCAGGCTGTTATTTATTGGCGCAAGGCCGATGAACGGGGTAGCGCTGCCTGGACTGTGGGTTTTATTGCAGTGGCTATTATTCTGTTAGCTAGCTTGGCTTATGGAGTAAAGATTTATACTGCTGATATTTTAGCGGCTCAATCACTTAAGGGTCAATCTACTGACCAGCAAATGATGGCTATGTCCAAAGCCTATAATCTAGCTCCCTGGCGGGAAATGTATAGTTTTGGCTTAGCTCAATTATCTTGGATAAAGGCTAATGAACTAGCACAAGGAGCCATGGCTGCTACCGGTACTCCAGCGATGGAAGCTCAAACTGCCGCTCAATCCTATGTTCAGCAAGCCAAGGCAGTTTTGGATCAGACTAGCAAGCTAGTAAATAATCAGCCAGCTGGTCTTAAAATGGCGGCCCTGCTTTATGAAACAATTGGTGATATTGATGGGGCTATGGCGGGCTACCAAAAGCTAAGTGAACTTGATCCTAATAATCCTTGGTCTTATGCCAAAATAGCTCAATTAAAGGTTGTTCAGGCTTATCAGGCGCAGGACAAGGAAACTAAAGATAAATTAGTAGAGGAGGCGCTCAGTGGCTATCAGAAAGCGATAGAATTAAAACCAGATTGGGCTGAAGCTTATTATTACCGGGCAGTACTTTATCAGGCTGTTGAAAAGCCAGTGGAGGCTACTCAGGACTTGGTGTTGGCGGTTAATAATTCTGGCGGGGCTATTAATTATGTTTTGCCTTTAGCGCAATTATTAAATGAACGGGCTAAAAAGGAAACTGACCTGACCACTAATCTACGAACTCAAGCTCAGCAATTAGTAGAGGGTGTATTAGCTACCGATGATAGCAACGTTAACGCTCTTTATGTTTTAGCTATGATTTACCGCGATTCAGGCCAAACCGATTTAGCGCGCGAGACAGTAAATAATTTGTTAAGCAAGGCGCAGGAAACAGATAAACCAGTTATTGAACAGCAGTTTGCTGATTTATTAGCTCAATAATATTGTTATAATATTGTATTTATAGCGGCTGGCGGTTGCTTTTCCGCTGGCCGTTTATGGTTGAATAATATGAATTTAACTTCTCAAGAATTACGGCAAAAATTTTTAGATTTTTTTAGGTCTAAGGATCACGCTATTATTCCTAGCGCTTCTCTTATTCCTGATAATGACCCATCAGTATTATTTAATACTGCTGGCATGCAGCCCTTGGTACCTTATTTATTGGGCGAGCCTCATCCCTTGGGACGGCGGCTGGCTGACGCTCAAAAATGTTTACGCACTGACGATATTGATAAAGTTGGTGATACGGTTCATTTAACCTTTTTTGAAATGCTAGGTAATTGGTCACTGGGTGATTATTTTCAGGAAGAAGCCATTGCTTGGAGTTGGGAATTTTTAACCGCTAGCCAGTGGCTGGGACTACCCGCTGACCATCTAGCGGCTAGCGTTTTTGCTGGCGATGCAGATGCTCCTTTTGACCGTCGTTCTTACGAGTTGTGGCAACAAGTGGGTTTACCAGATAAGCGATTGGCTAAATTAGGCAAAGAAAATAATTGGTGGGGTCTTGCTAGCCATTTAGGGCCTTGTGGTCCGGACACAGAAGTTTTTTATTGGACCGGTCCTGATCCAGTACCTGAGGTATTTGATCCCAATAATCCGGCGTGGGTAGAAATTTGGAATAATGTTTTTATGGCCTATAATGAACAGCCGGATGGTTCTTTTACCCCCCTTAAACAGCGCAATGTAGATACTGGGTTAGGACTAGAAAGGGTGCTAGCTGTGTTAAATCATGAACCAGATATTTATTTAAGCGACTTATTCCAGCCAATTATTGCTTACTTACAAAAAGTAAGCGGCCGATTGTATGGTAGTGAAACTAGGACCTTCAGAATTATCGCTGACCACTTAAGGGCTAGTGCTTTTTTATTAGCTGATGAAAAGGCAGTAACACCTAGCAACAAGGATCAAGGTTATATCCTGCGACGTTTAATTCGGCGGGCTGTCCGTCTAGTCTATAATTGGCCTATGCCAGCCTCAGAAATTTTAAGTGGTGTCGTTGAGCAAATTATTGTTACAATGGGCGAAGCTTATCCTGAATTAGTAAGACGACATGATTTTATAATTTCCGAAATTACTAAAGAAATTAATAAATTTAATCATACCTTAGACCGCGGGCTCAAAGAATTTACAAGATTAGTTGGCGATCATCACCTTATTAGCGGAGCTGACGCCTTTATGCTGTATCAAAGCTATGGTTTCCCTTTAGAAATGACTAAAGAGTTGGCCCAAGAGCAAGGCGGAATAGTAGATGAAGCTGGCTTTCAAGAAGAAATGAGCCGGCATCAACAATTATCCCGCACTGCGGCTGCCGGTAAATTTAAGGGAGGATTGGCGGATAATTCTTTAGCCACTACTCGGCTTCATACGGCAGCGCATCTTTTATTACAGGCCTTGCGGCAAGTGCTAGGTGAGGGAGTTTACCAGCGGGGCAGCAATATTACTCCCGAACGTTTACGTTTTGATTTTTCTTATCCTAATAAATTAACACCTGAGGAAATAAAGCAGGTAGAGGATATAGTTAATAAGCAAATCGCCCTTGACTTGCCAGTTACTTGTAAAGAGATGTCGCTTCAAGAAGCGCGCCGGGCAGGCGCTATGGGTGTTTTTGACGCTAAATATGGGGAAAGAGTGAAGGTATATACCATTGGCAGTGATCGGCCTTTCAGTCAGGAAATTTGCGGTGGCCCTCATGTACAGCGCACTGGAGAATTGGGTCATTTCCGTATTATTAAAGAAGAGAGCAGCAGCGCTGGCGTAAGGCGTATTAAGGCGATTTTAGAAGATTAATATGGCTCGGCCGACCCTTCTTATTACTGGCGGGGCAGGTTATATTGGTTCTCATGCCGTCAAGCTATTTCTAGATAAAGGCTACAGGGTGGTGGTTATTGATAATTTATGCCGGGGGTGGCAGGAACCACTAGATATTTTAGCTCGCCGGGGAGATTTAATTTTTGTCCGCGGAGACTTAACCTCACCTAAAGATTTAGCCCAAGTATTTAACTATTATAATTTTGCCGGAGTTTTACATTTTGCCGCCTTGTGTTTAGTTGATGAGTCAATGTCTAAGCCCGAACTTTATTTTTATAATAATGTTATTGGCAGTTTTAATTTATTAGAAGAGTTAAGGCATTATGGTCCTGTCCCTCTTATTTTTTCTTCTACCTGTGCTGTTTATGGCGAGAGTCAATATCTGCCAGTAGATGAAGCCCACCCCCTAAATCCAGCTAATCCCTACGGAGAGTCTAAGCTAATGGTTGAAAAAATGATTAAATGGTATGGGGAGTGTTATCATCTGCCTTATGTGATTTTACGATATTTTAATGTTTCAGGTGCAGATAGTGAAGGCCTTATTGGCGATAGCAAAAAACCCAGTCAGTTATTAATGCAAAATGCGGTGCGCGGTATTTTAGGTATTGAGCCCTTTGCCTATACTTGTGCTAAGGTAGATACTCCTGACGGCACTCCTATTCGTGATTATATTAATGTGGAAGATTTAATTGAGGCTCATTTTTTAGCTTATGATTATCTACAGCATGGTGGGGCCAGTCAGATTTTTAACATTGGCACTGGTCATGGTTATAGTGTAAAAGAGATTGTTCAAGCTGTGGAGCGTCAGGTTGGTGGCACTTTAAAGCAAGAACAAGCGGCGGCGCGTCAAGGCGAATATGCCCAGATTTATGCTGATATTACTAAAGCTAGGCAAGTACTAGGTTGGCGGCCAAAGCGAAGCCTAGAAGATAGTATTGCTAGTTTAGTTAGGTGGTATAGTCGTTTTCCGCGGGGGTATAATTTCTAGGCTCTTGACAGGCATTATTTTTATCCTTATAATTAGACCATAATTTACAAATTAAATAATCACAACATGATAATTTATCAGCTTTGGTTTGATAAATTATTTTATGTTAAAAAATAATTGATGACCAAAGCTAATAGTACCACCAATGATTCCAAGAGTTTTTTAGAGTGTGAAGGAGAAATCTTGGAATTAATGCCTGGTTTAACTTTTAAGGTCCGACTGGACAATGGCCACGAATTATTAGCCCATTTAGCGGGTAAAATGAGGATTAATAAAATTAGGCTAGCGCCGGGTGATCGGGTTCGCCTAGAAATTAGTCCCTATGATTTAACCAAGGGTCGTATTATCTATCGTCTTTAGGGATAAACATTATGAAAGTCAGAGCTTCTGTAAAAAAAATGTGCAAAGATTGTAAAGTTATTCGTCGCTTTAATCGGGTGCGGGTAATTTGTAACAACCCGAAGCATAAACAGCGTCAGGGTTAAATTTTTTAATAATACTTTATGACAGTAAGAATTGCTGGCGTTGTTTTGCCTAATGATAAGCGGATTGAAGTTGCTCTCACCTATATTTATGGTCTGGGTATTTCTAAGTCACGGCAGATTTTAGCTAAAGCTAAGGTCAATCCCGATACCCGAACCAAGGATTTAACCGAAGATGAAGCTAATAGGCTTAGGATTTTAATTGAGAAAAATGAAGTAGTAGAGGGTGATTTACGGCGAGAAGTAAGTAGCAATATTAAACGGCTTAAAGATATTGGGTGCTATCGGGGAATACGCCATAGCCGTAATTTGCCAGTGCGTGGTCAGCGCACCAAAACTAATAGCCGCACTGTCCGTGGTAATCGTCGTCAAACTATGGGTTCAGGACGTAAACCGCCAGCCCAGAAGACTTAATTTATTTTATTGTAAATTGTAATATGGCTGATGAACAACCAACAAAAGAACAGGAATTAACAAAAGAAGTGGCTCAAGATTCAATCGATCTTGCTGTTGCTGGATCAGTGGCTGAATTGCCAGATGACGTTAAGAAGAAATTAGAAAAAGCTAAGACCACCCGATTAACTGCAACTAAAGGTAAACGTCGCCGCAAGGTTGAGCGGACACTGGTTAAGGGTAATGTTTATATTAAATCCACATATAATAATACTATTGTAACTATTACTGATGAAAATGGCGATGTTGTTTCTTGGGCTAGCGCCGGACTGGCTGGCTTTAGGGGGCCTAAAAAATCTACACCCTATGCGGCCCAGGTTATTACTAAGATTGCCGTAGATCGAGCCAAAGAAATGGGGTTAACCGATGTTCATGTTTTTGTTAAAGGCGTAGCCGCTGGTCGTGAGGCCGCGATTCGCGCTTTAAACGCTAATGGATTAGTAGTTAATTCTATTAAAGATGTTACTCCGATACCACACAATGGTTGCCGTCCGCGTAAACCGCGACGTGTTTAATTAGAAAATTGTCTATGTCTAGATATTTAGGATCAGCTTGTAAATTGTGTCGTCGTGAAGGCACAAAATTAATGTTAAAAGGGGAACGTTGCAGCTCCAGTAAATGTGCTTTATCTCGACGTAATTTTCCGCCCGGCTTCCACGGGCCGCAAGGTCGGCCGCGTCAATCTGAATATAGCTTGCAGTTGCGGGAAAAGCAGAAAGCCAAGCGGATGTATGGTTTACTAGAACAGCAATTTCATCTGACCTTTCTTAATGCTAAAAAACAGTCAGGCGATGCCGGTGAAAACTTATTACGTCTTTTAGAAATGCGTTTAGATAATGTAGTTTATCGGGCTGGTTTTGCTGATTCTCGAGCTAAGGCGCGGGAATTGGTTAGTCACGCTCATTTTACTGTTAATGGTCGCCCAGTAGATATTCCTTCTTATCGCGTCAGTCCGGGCGATATTATTAAAGTTAAAGCCAACCGGCGTCGTAACCAAATTTTTAATGGTTTAGGAGAACGTTTGTTAAAGAGGAAATTTCAAGCTCCTGGCTGGTTGTTTTTAGATCCTAGCGAGTTAGAGGTTAAGGTTCTTCATGAGCCCAAGGAAGAGGACTTAGAAAAGAATATTAACACTCAGCTTATTGTTGAGTTTTATGCTCGTTAATCTTTTTTAGCTTAAAATATTATGGAAAAAATTGCTTTGCCACAAAAAATTTCAGTTTTGCCAGGAAGTCAGCCCCACGAAGCTTTTATTACTATTGGGCCGTTTTTCCCAGGCTATGGCACTACAATTGGCAATGCTTTACGCCGGGTGTTATTGTCTTCTTTACCGGGAGCGGCAGTGATTGGCGTCAAGATAGCCGGGGCGGACCATGAATTTATGGGATTGCCAGGGGTCGCCGAAGATGTTTTAACTATTATTTTGAATCTTAAAAAATTGCGTCTGAGAATTTTTAGCGAAGAGGTTTGCAAGCTCAGTTTAGAGGCTAGCGGAAAAAGGGTGGTTACGGCTGCCGATATTACTCCCAATAGCCAGGTAGAAATTATTAATCCGGAGTTAGTTCTGGCTAATTTAACAAGCCAAGATGCCAATTTAAGCATGGAGATTTTTGTCAGCCGTGGGCGAGGTTATGAGATGGTTGAAAATAGAGCTAAAGTAAAAAGAGATATTGGTTATATTGAAGTGGATTCTATTTATACTCCTGTGGTGGCCGTGGGACTATCCGTAGAAAATGTGCGGGTAGGTCAAATGGTTAATTGGGATAAATTAGTTTTAAGAATTGTGACCGATGGTACTATTACTTCGCGCCAGGCCCTTATTGATGCCAGCAAGATTTTAATTGATCAATTTACAGCCATTACTGATTTAGCCGAAGCTGAGCCGGAATTAGAAGGAGAACTAACCGTTAATCCACAAGAGGATAATAATAAGATAAAAACAACCGCTAAGAGATCCAGCAAAAGCGCAGCTGCCAAAACTAAAACAACTAAAAAAAGTAAAGCTAAGTAAATAATTATGCGCCATAGAAATAAAGGAGTTATTTTAGGTCGGACTAAAGAACCGCGGGAGATGATGCTCCGTAATTTAGCGGCAAGTATTTTAATTCATGAATTTGCTGTTACTACTAAAGCTAAGGCCAAGGCCGTTCAACCGATAGTTGAGCATCTATTAACTATTGCTAAGGCCGGTGATTTAACAGCGCGCCGTCGTCTTTTAGCTATTTTACCCCAAGACGAGGCGGTGGTTAAGGCTTTAGAAATAGCTAAAAGATACGAATCTAGAAACGGCGGTTATACCAGAATTATTAATTTAGGGCAACGTCAGGGTGATGGTGCTGAGCAGGCCCGTTTAGAATTAGTTTAATTTTTATTTATGGGACCAAGAGAAGTTTATACTATTGATGCCTCAGGCCAAGCAATCGGCCGCCTAGCTAGCCAAATTGCTATTTTATTGCGCGGCAAAAATAAAGCTAGTTATGTTCCTCACTTAGATGAAGGGGGTGTGGTTCATGTTAAAAATATCCGTGAGGTTATTTTTACAGGTAAAAAATTAGATCAGAAAAAATATTATCGTCATAGCGGTTATCCTGGCGGTTTAAAGACTCAAGCTCTGTCTCAAATACAGACTGAGCATCCTGATGAAGTTTTAAGACGGGCGGTCAAACAAATGTTGCCGGCTAATCGTTTACGCAATGATATGCTTAAACGCCTGATAATTAATTAGTTATATTATGATGGACGAATTAGATGATTTAGAATTTGCTGGTAGTCAAGATACATTAGTTGCTCCAGCCATAGAGGAGGCCATGGATTATAGTACTACCCGAGAATTTACTGGTAAGTATTTAAAAGCTGTGGGTAAACGTAAAACGGCTAGTGCCGAGGTGCGTCTTTACGATAAGGGGAGCGGAATTATTGTTGTCAATGGTCAGCCTCTGGCGGTTTATTTTCCATTATGGTCTGATCAGGCGGCCGTAATTCAACCCTTGCGGCTGAGTGGCTTACAGAAACAGCTAGATTTTTCCATAGTAGTTAGGGGCGGGGGCAAAACTGGCCAAGCCCAGGCTATAGCTCACGGCATTGCTTTGTGTTTGCTGAAGCTTAATCCAGACCTGAGAGCTGTATTGCGGGCTAAAGGTTTAGTAACGCGGGATGCCCGGATTAAAGAACGGAAGAAGCCAGGGCTTAAGCGAGCTCGTCGCGCTCCACAATGGTCCAAACGTTAATTTTGCGTTTTTCTTGTACCTTTTACATATTAGCAAAACACCAGCCTTAAGCTGGTGTTTTTGTTGGGAGAATTTTTATGATGTTATTTATTGCTCGTCGCTATTAAATGTTGTATAGTAAGTTATAATAATAATTAATTTATGTCAGCTCGAGTTACTAATATTGCCAGAAATACTTCTTATTTTACCGTAGCTTTAATTATCCAGAAGCTGATTTCTTTAACATATTTTACTCTCTATGCGCGGGTATTGGGGCCGGCTGATTTAGGCAAGTATTATTTAGCTATTTCTTTAACTAGTATTTTTTCTATTTTTATTGATATTGGTTTATCTAATGTTTTGACAAGAGAGATAGCTAAACATCCTGACAGAGCTGGTAATTGGCTAGGCGCGGTATTGGCTATTAAAATTCCTCTAGCCATTATTACAGCTTTAGCAGTTATTTTGTTTGTTAATATTTTAGGCTACCCTCCGCTAACTAAAGAATTAGTTTATCTATCTACTATTGCCATGGTGCTAGATTCTTTTACTTTAACTATTTATGCCTGCTCACGGGGGTTCCATAATCTTAAATTTGAAAGTATTTCTTCGGTTATTGTGCAGAGCATTATATTGGTGGTTAGTTTAGTAGTTTTACATTATGGCGGCGGGGTGCGGTGGCTGATGCTTTCTCTGATTTTGGCCAGTAGTTTTAATTTTTGTTATTCTTTATTTATTTTATGGCACCATTGGCATTTAGCTATCCGGCCGTTATGGCATTGGCCTCGGTTAAAGAGGGCTATTTTATTAGCTATGCCTTTTGCCGGTTATGGAATTTTTCAGCGAGCCTATATTTATTTAGATACAGTTCTGCTTTCTAAAATATCTGGCGATGTGGCTACGGGGATTTACCAAATTCCCTTTAAGATTATTAATGCTTTGCAGTTTTTGCCCATGGCCTTTGTGGCCTCCCTGTATCCGGCCTTAAGTCTTTATTGGCAGGAAAATCGAGAACAATTATCTACGACGTTTAATCGGGCGATGCATTATTCAGCGATTATTTCTTTGCCTTTAGCTATTGGAGGCTGGCTGGTAGCTGAACCGCTAGTAGCTATTTTTAGCGCTAGTTATACAGGGGCGGTGTGGCCGCTGCGTTTTTGTCTTGTTGCTGTGCCTTTTATGTTTTTAAGTTATCCGATTGGCTCTCTTCTTAATGCCTGTGATGAACAACGGGCTAATACCCGCAATATGTTTATTGTTCTTATCATTAGCATAATAATGAATTTGTTATTAATTCCTCCATTGGGGGCAGTAGGGGCTAGTATCACCGTGGTCGTTACTAATTGCTTATTAGTAATTTTAGGACTAATTAAGGCTAGGGCAATTGCCCCTCATTTATGGCGCTGGCTTAAGCAATTTGGTCAAACTATTCTTGCTTCTTTACTAATGGGAGTGATAGTTTGGCTGTTAACGCCTCATCTTAATGTCTTTTTAGTGGTTATTATTGGCGCGGTGGTCTATGGTTTAGCCCTGCTTCTTACTGGTTCTATTACTGTTGTCGACGTTCAAAGCGTTATGCGGTCGTTTCGCCGTCGGCCGGTTATTAATAATTAATATTTATGCGTTGTCTTTTAGTTACTTTAGAATATCCTCCGTTTTATGGGGGCGTTGCCAATTATTATGGTCACTTAGTGCAGGCCTGGCCGCCAGAAGATGAGATAGTAGTTATAGACAACAAGGAGGGACAATTGCTAGCCCCTAGGGGAAAATGGCCATGGAGACGATCATTTGCTACTTTGTGGCGCACCCTCAGGCAGAGCCATTTCGATTTTCTTTTAGTGGGTCAGATTTTACCACTAGGTACGGTGGTTTGGCTGTTATCTTTTATTTTACCTATTAAATATGGAGTTTTTCTTCATGGTATGGATTGGGGTGAAGCTGCGGCACGGCCTCGTAAAATGTGGCTAGCTAAACGAATTTTGGGACGTTCAGCTTTAGTTATTGCTGTCAATAGTTATACTGCCGAGTTAATAAAGCGTGCCCAGCCATCAGTCAGCGGTCGTGTCGTTATTGTTAATCCGGGGATAGATAATGTTAGTCCTCCCTTTATTGCTCCTGAATATTTAGCCAGTTTGCGTCAGCGTTATAATTTAGACAACTGTTCAATATTATTGACAGTAGGCCGGGTAGTGGAGCGCAAGGGAGTGGATAAGGTGCTGGAAGCTATGTCTCAATTGTTGCCATATTACCCCAAGTTGCGTTATATTATAGTGGGCGATGGTCCTTATTTAAAAATTTGTAAGGAGTTAGCCGTGGATCTTGGACTTAATGAGGCTGTAATATTTATTACTGATGCTGATGATAATGAAAAAGCAGCCTGGTACCAGTTAGCCGATATTTTTGTTATGGCTTCGCGGTCTAAGGGTAGTGATTTTGAAGGCTTTGGCATTGTTTATCTTGAGGCTAATCAAGCTGGCAAACCAGTGATTGCCGGCCAAAGCGGCGGGGTGCGGGATGCGGTAGTTGATGGAGAAACTGGCCTTATGGTGGACCCACAATCGTCTGAGGCCATAGCCCAAGCGGTTCGTCGTCTATTAGATGATGAATCATTAAGGCGGCGACTAGGAGAAACGGGGCAGGCTCGTCTTTCTCAATTTTTATGGTCGCGGCAGGCTCGTCTTTTAAGAGATAAAATAAAAGAAGTATTATGATTTCAGTTATTATTCCTGTATATAATCAGGCTGACAAAATTGGCCGTTGTTTAGACAGTCTTCTTGCTCAGACTTATCGTGACTTTGAAATTATTATTGTTGATGACGGCTCTACTGATCATTTAGATGAAGTCCTGTTGGCTTATGAACTGAAATTACAGAAGGCTAAAATACCTTATAAAATAATTGTTCAAGAAAATAGGGGAGCCAACGCCGCCCGTAATCGTGGCTGGAATGAGTCTCAAGGAGATTTTCTTCTTTTTAGTGATGCCGATATTTTTTGGCGAGCTGATGCCTTAGAGAAATTGGTTAATAGTCTAATGCGTAATCCTCAAGCTAGTTATTGTTATTCTTCGTTTCGGTTAGGCCGAAAGAAGTTTCATTTATGGCCCTTTGACCCAGAACGTTTGCGCCGTGAACCTTATATTCATACTTCCGCCCTAATTAGGCGACAAGATTTTCCTGGCTTTGATAATGCCATTAAACGTTTTCAGGATTGGGATTTGTGGTTAACTATGCTTGAGCAAGGTAAAGGAGGCTTATTTTATGATGATTTTTTATTTACGGTAGCTGGCGGAGGACGCATAAGCAAATGGCTACCCAGTTTTACTTATAAGCTTTTACCTTTTTTACCTCAGGTTAAAAAGTATCAAGAAGCGGCGACCGTTATAAAGGTTAAACATCGTTTGCCTTATGACCCGAAATAGACATTGGTGGTTAGTTATAATTTTTTTAGTAATTATTGCGGCCCTTGTTTATGGGGTGTGGTGGGCTAGTCAGCGCGGCCCCAGCTTTAAGGCTGACGGTGAACTAGTATTGCCCGATGGCAGTGAGGTCCAGATTGCCATTTTAACTACCAAAGCTGATAAATATCGTGGCTTTAGTAAGATGCATCAGCCTTGTCCAGATTGCGGCTTATTATTTGTGTGGCCGGTTTTATCCCAGCCGACAATAGTAATGAGAGATATGCTTTTTCCCTTGGATTTAGTGTGGCTAAGAGACAAACAAATTGTTCAGTTAACCTTCAATATTCAACCAGAGGAGGGGGAAGAGTCGCAGCTCACTAAGTATACAGCCAGTGAGCCTGTTGATTCGGTTTTAGAGGTGCCAGCTGGTTTTGCGGGGCGCCATAATTTAAAAATTGGCCAATTTGTTGATTGGCACTAATAATAAAGCGCTATGGCTCTACCAGTGAATTGGACTAAGGTTCGTTATGTTTTAGAGGGGATAATTATAGTTGAGTTATTGTCAGCTCTAACTTATTTTTATCCACTGCTAGGTCCCTGGATTTTTATTTTAGTTATGGCAGCTAGTCTTTATCTAGCCATAGTAAGATTAGATTGGGCCATTTATGTTTTACTTATTGACCTTATCATTGATTCTAAGGGTTATTTATTGTCATATTCTTGGGGCGGTTTTCGCCTATCTTTGCGTATTGGTCTCTGGCTTATTATTATGGCAGTGTGGTTTATTAAAGAATTCATTGCCATAAGACATCACCAAAAGCCATTAACCCTGGAGTGGCGTAAATGGAAATCCAGTGGGGTAGTTATTTTTTTATTAATGCTGGCCTGGGGAATTATTAATGGTTTAATCCGGGGCAATAATTTAAGCAATCTCTTTTTTGATGCTAATGGTTGGTTATTTGTGCTAATTATTGGGCCGTTATTTTCCATTAAAAAATGGTCGTCTGCGGACTGGTTGGCGGTGCTAACTGCTGGTACTGGCTGGCTTGTTGCTAAAACTAGTTTACTGCTTTATAGTTTTACTCATTTATCGTCAACCTGGCAGTCTATGATTTACCGTTGGGTTAGAGATACGCAGGTGGGAGAAATTACTAAGATGTCGGCTCAATTTTATCGGATTTTTTTTCAATCCCATATTTATTTATTAATTTTGGTAGTTATTGCTAGTTGGTTTTTGGCGACTAAATTACCTCATGACCGTTGGGAAAAATGGTTCGCTAAAGATGGCGGTTATTTATGGATTATTGGACTTGGTTTAGTCTTAATGCCAATTATTGTCGGCTCTTCTCGAACCTTTTGGCTAGCCTTGGGGGTGCTAATGTTTGTAATGTTGATAGCTATTGCTCGTCGTTATCATTGGTCTATAACTTGGCGTTGGTTGATGACTATGATTTTGGCTGGGCTAGTTTCTCTGGCAAGTATTTTTATTATTGTTAATTTTCCTTGGCCTCGGCCTCAGTTATCTTTTAGGCCGGCGGATATTATAGAAGAGCGTTTAGGTGATTTAGAAAGCGAGGCCGGGGCTTCTTCTCGCTGGTCTTTATTGCCAGCTATGTTAAAAAGTATAGTTCAGGCGCCGCTATTAGGTTACGGGTTTGGAGCAACCATTACTTATATTTCAGCCGATCCGCGCGTTTTAGCTCAAAATCCTCAGGGTTCCTATACTACTTATGCTTTTGAGTGGGGCTGGTTAGACATAATCTTTAAGTTTGGTTTAATCCTGGCTTTGTGGTATTTGATCTGGCTTATTCGGCTTATAGGCCAAGCCTGGAGACATGGTGTTGTGGGGCAGGCCTGGGCCTTAGGTTTAAGTACTTTAGCGCTGGTTCATGTTTTTAGTCCCTATCTTAACCATCCCTTGGGAATAATTTGGTTAGTTGGGATAATAGTTTGGCTTTCTAGCCATAAACATTATGAATCATTACATTCTTGCTAGTTTATTAGCTTTTATTTTGTCGGCCGTCTTAACCCCGTTTATTAAACAGTTGGCATGGCGATGGCATATTGTTGACCGACCAGATCAGATTCGTAAATTGCAGACTAAACCGGTGGCTTTATTAGGTGGGTGGGCTATTTTTATTGCCGCTAGTATAGCGATGTGGTTGTTTCGCGACTATCTGGTGGCTGGTGATTTAACTGGTAGACATTGGCTTGGGGTATGGATTGGCGGCTTAGTTTTAATGATCGGCGGTACTTTAGATGATTGTTACAATTTACGGCCCAGTGCGCAATTACTATTTTCTATTGCCGCTATTATAGCAGTTATCGCGGGAGGGGTGGGGATTAATAAAATAACTGGCCTTAATGGAGAATTAATATTTTTAAATAAATGGCAGATTAATTTATTTGAATGGCGAGGTATTATGCGCCATTTTGTTGTTGTGGCTGACTTATTTACTTTTGCTTGGCTTTTGGCTTTAATGTATACCACTAAATTATTAGATGGTTTAGATGGTTTAGTAACTGGACTGATTAGTATTGGCAGTATTATTATTGCTCTTTTTACCCTAACTACTAAGTATTACCAACCAGACATTGCCCTGGCGAGTTTAATTTTTGCCGCCGCTTGTGCTGGATTTTTGTTATATAATTGGTCGCCGGCTAAAATTTATTTAGGCGACGGAGGATCACTGCTTCTTGGTTATTTTCTGGGAGTATTGGCTATTATCTCAGGAGGCAAAATTGCTATTGCTTTGTTAATTATGGGAATTCCTATGCTAGATGTGGTTTGGGTAGTAATTCGCCGTGTGCTTAGTGGTAAGAACCCCTTAAAGTCAGCCGATCGGCAACATTTACATTACCGGCTACTGGAACTGGGATGGGGAGTACGGCGATCAGTGTTAGTTTATTATTTTTTAGCTTTAATTTTCGGCGTCAGTGCCTTATTTTTACAAAGCCAGGGCAAACGTTTGGCCCTACTTCTCTTATTTTTAGTTATGGCCATTATAGTGGTTTATTTTTCCCGCCTTGACAAGGCTAGGAAAAGGCCGTAATATGGAAATACCCATAAACAGGGGTATTATTTTTATTATTGAAGAATAGATTATATGTCAAAATTGGCGATAATAGTCAGCGGTGGCAAGCAGTATACCGTTCATCCGGGCCAAGTCATTAAGGTAGAGAAACTATCTTTAGAACCAGGGAGTGAAGTTAATTTAGAAACTTTACTGTTGGCTGATGAGGCCAGCGGAGAGGTCCAAGTGGGCCGGCCAGATTTAGATAATGGAGTGAAAGCTAAAGTTATTGAACATGGTCAGGCGCCAAAGGTTAGAGTAGTTAAATACAAAAATAAGACTCGTTACAAGAAAACTCTGGGCCATCGCCAAGCATTTACTAAGCTGGAAATTGCTAAGTGGTAAAACATAGAAAAACAGCCTATTTTTATAGGTTGTTTTTTATTTTAAGCCCTTGACTTATTTCTATAAAGGTGTTAAATTTTTAGTGAATTTTATCTACAAATATTATACCTATGGCCAACCAGACTAATCAATCTGCTGATTCTATTTTTACTACTGATTTTTCTTTATTTAAATTAGTAAAAAAATTATTACAAAAATTAAATCCTCGGGAGCGAGAAATTTTAATTCGTCGTTTTGGTTTAAATGATCCTAAAAAACAGACATTAGAACAAATTGGATCAAGCTATGGTCTTACCAGGGAAAGAGTGCGGCAAATTGAAGCGGTTGGTCTTAAGAAATTACAGGCATTGCGGGACATGGAGAAGCAACTTATTTTATTGCGCGATGCCCTAGATGATCTCTTGGCTGACAATGGTGGTCTGATGGATAAAGAGTATTTAGAGAGTAGCTTTTTGGCTTTAAGCCATGAGGGCCTAAAAGAATCGCAACGGCCTATTTATCGTAATAATTTTGATTTTTTGGTTTCTAAAGTATTGGTTGATGATTTTGACCCAGTAACCTCTGACTTATTTAATGATGCTGTTAAATTGAAGTATCAGGCTATTGACCATTTAGAAAAATTAGCTCAGGAATTAGTGGAACAGGTACGTCAGACCAGACGTCTTTTTTTGCTAGAAGATTTAATTAAATTAAGTTTTGAACTGGATGTTTTTAAGGATAATGCTGATAAGCTAGTGAGCGCTAATAAGTTTGATTTAGCCAGTGCTTTGGCTGGTTATGAGAATTTTCAGGATAGCCAACTTATTAATAAATATAAACCAATCTATTCCGTATTGCGAGCTACTCGCCACTTAGAAGAAAATAAATTTGGTGTCTGGGGAGAAGCAGATTTGCCAGAAATTAGACCTCGGACTATAGCTGATAAAATTTATTTGGTTCTTAAAAATGCTGACCAGCCTTTGCATTTTCGGGAGATTACTGAGAGAATTAATCAAATTTTTACTGATAAGTTAGCTAACCAAGCCACGGTTCATAATGAGCTTATTCTAGATAGCCGCTATGTTTTAGTAGGGCGGGGTGTTTATGCCCTTAAAGAATCAGGCTACCAGGCTGGTAAAGCAGTAGATATTGTTACTCGTATTTTGCGTCAAGCCCGTCATCCCTTAACCAAGGAAGAAATTACTAAAAAAGTATTAGAGCAGAGGTTGCTTAAGCCGACCACCATCAATCTTATTCTTTCCAATAAACAATTATTTCAGAAATTGCCTGATGGTACCTATACCCTAAAAGAGTAAATTGCTCATTGGTTTTGGCTTTTCTTTTACTAGGGCTTATGCTAAACTAGAATTAGTTTGTGTCTAGTAGTTATGAATTTAGCACCATTAATTAATTTTTTCTATTTGCCAACTGATGAAATACTCAGAAGGTTGATTTTATATTATGGATGGATGATTCCGGCCATAATGTTTCTTAAGGGTTCGCTTATGGTTTGGCTTAGCTGGCGGCGCCGTTTATTTTTTAGGAAACAGCATTTCACTTTATTGGCAATAGATATTCCCCGCGGCAATGAACAAACCCCCAAGGCCCTAGAGAATATGCTGGCTTATTTAGCCGGAGCGCATAGTACTTTTAATTTAATTGAAACTTATTGGGAAGGTAAATTTCAGCTTGGTTTTAGTTTTGAGGTAGTGGGTATTGACGGTTATATACAGTTTTTAGTTCGCACCCCGGTACAATTTCGCAATTTAGTAGAAACAGCTATTTATTCTCAATATCCTGACGCAGAAATTACTGAAGTTGAGGATTATGTCGGTACGGTGCCTGACCACTTTCCTGACCCTGATTTTGATATGTGGGGCGCTGAGTTTATCCCGGTAAAAATGGAACCGCCATATAAACAAGCGCTACCCATTAAAACCTATAAAGATTTTGAATATGAATATGGCCGGCCAGAATATTATTTTAAGGATCCTATGGCCAGTTTAATGGATCTTATGAGTTCCCTTAGACCGGGCGAACAAATATGGTACCAAGTCTTACTGGTACCGACCTTGATGGATTGGGCGGCTATTGGCCAGATGGCTATTGATAATGTATTAGGCAATAAACCAAAATACAAGGCAAATATTATTGATAAATTTTTAGATTGGATACTGAATCTAATTAGCCAAATTGGCGATTTAGTGGTAAGCGTTTTTGGACTAGGGGAGGCTATACCAGCTAAAACCAAGGAAGAGAAGGAAGAGCAGTTTAAGATGATGAATTTGTTACCAATTCAAAAGAAACAAATTGAGGCTATCCAAGATAAAGTATCTAAAATGGGCTATTTGGGGAAAATTAGGATGATTTATGTGGCTCGACGCGAAGTAATGAATAAGCCTAAGGCCGTTAATGGTTTTGTGGGCTTTATTAAACAATTTAATTCTAGTGATTTAAATTCTTTAAAGCCAGACACTAAGGTTACTCAAACGTCTGGTAATTATATAAATAAATTAAAGTCTGTTATCCGCAAGAAGAATAAAATCATGCAGGCCTATAAGGGGCGTGATGATAGCGCGGGTCGTTCCCTGTGGTATTTAAATGTTGAAGAAATCGCCACTTTATGGCATTTTCCAATAGAGACAGTAACCAAGGCGCCATTGCTTCAGAAAACTGCTAGCAAAAAAATGGAGCCACCGATGGCTTTACCAGCTGATGAGGCTATTAATGATGATATCGAGCTTGACCAATTTTTTCTGTCAGCCCTAGAAGATACTGCCCCAGTTAAAGAGGAGGAGCTTTCTGAATATCAGGCGGCTGACACCGGGTCAGAAGATAGTAAATTTCATCAAGCTCCACCACCTAGTAATTTGCCAGGGGCTTAATAAACTAACTTGTTTATTATTTTATGAACGGAGAAGTAACTCTATTTGGCGAGACCACCTTTCGTAATCAAAACCAAAAATTTGGCATTAAGGTTGATGACCGCCGTCGCCATATGTATGTTATTGGCAAGTCGGGTATGGGTAAGTCAACTCTTTTAGAGAATATGATTGCCCAGGACATTAACAAAGGACGGGGGTTAGCCGTAGTGGATCCGCATGGTGATTTAGCGGAAAAGATCATTCGTTATATTCCCGACAGAAGAGTAGAAGAAGTAGTTTATTTTAATCCGGCTGACGCTGAATATCCGATTGCTTTTAACGTGGTGGAACAGGTTGAACCTCATTTGCGTCACCTGGTAGCTTCCGGGCTGATTGGTGTTTTTCAAAAATTATGGGCTGATTCTTGGGGACCGCGTCTAGAATATATTCTACGCAATGCCATTTTAGCTGTTTTAGATTATCCGGATTCTACTTTGCTGGCTATTACTCGGATGCTATCAGATAAGAATTTTCGTAAGAGGGTGGTGGAAAAAATCCAAGACCCGGTGGTTAAGGCCTTTTGGGTTAATGAGTTTAGCAGCTATAATGATAAATTTGCTTCTGAGGCAGTAGCTCCTATTCAAAATAAGGTTGGTCAATTTTTATCTAGTTCTTTAATTCGTAATATTGTGGGACAGATTAGGTCGTCTATTGATCTAAGAAAGATTATGGATGAAGGCAAAATTTTAATTATGAATTTAAGTAAGGGTCGCATCGGTGAAGATAATTCAGCCCTCCTTGGGTCAATGATGATTACTAAGCTTCAGCTGGCAGCTATGAGCCGAGTGGATACTCCGGAAGAAGAGCGGCGTGATTTTTATCTTTATGTTGATGAATTTCAAAATTTTGCTACCGATAGCTTTGCTAATATATTATCTGAAGCTCGCAAATATCACTTAAGTCTAGTTTTAGCCCATCAATACATTGAGCAATTAACGGATAGTGTCAGGGCGGCGGTTTTTGGCAATGTCGGTACTTTAGTGGTTTTTCGGGTGGGGGCGACTGATGCTGAGTTTTTAGCTAAAGAGTTTTTACCCCTATTTAATGAAGAAGACCTAGTTAATATTCCTAAATTTAATTTTTATATTAAATTAATGATTGATGGGCTTACGTCCGATCCATTTTCAGCCAGAACTTTACCACCGCTAAGTCAAAATGAGCAAACTAATAACGCTGAGAGGGTTATTGATTATACGCGCAGCCATTATGCCAGTCGCCGGGACGTAGTAGAAGAAGAGATTATGCGTTGGCATCTTAATCAGGTTGGGGTAACAGAGTCAGAAAAGAAGGTAGTTAATGTAGTGGATCAAATTAAGCCAGCTAGTGCAGCTGTTAGTAAATCCAATATCTCAGAGCAGCGTTTTCCCGCAGTTTGTGATGGCTGCGGGCAGCCGACTACTGTTCCTTTCATGCCTGATGGTCAGCGGCCAGTATATTGCCCTGAATGTTTAAAGCGCTACCGGGCAGAACGTAGTGAGCGTCAGCGCTTATTACAATCTTCGCCCAGTCAATTAACTCATGGTATATCCTTAGAATCGATTAGCAAGCCTAATATTACTTCAGATTTTAGGAAAGAAGAAAAGGACAGCCATGACCACTGATTATTTAAAAATTGGCCGGGCTTCTGAACTAACTGGTCGAGACCACGCGCTTTATCGTTTTTTAGAGATTCTTCCCGGGTTACTTTCGTGGTCTACTTTACTAGTGTTAATTATTCTTTCTTATTTTCAGCCAGTATGGGTAGCTATGTTTGTTATTGCTTTTGATGTTTATTGGCTGCTATTAGTAATTTATTTAGCTATTATTTTAATTTCTGCTTACCGTCAGATTACTCATAATTTAAGGGTTGATTGGCGGGCCCAGTGTTTGGCTTTGCCGCCAGTAGATTTAGTTTATACCCCCCTAGAGGGAGAGCCAGTAGTAAGCGTGGGGGTTAAGTGGAGTGATTTATATCATCTGGTTATTTTTCCTTGCTATAATGAAGGTTATAATATTATCCAGCCAAGCATTGAAGCCTTAATTAAATCATCGTTTCCTCGAGACAAAATGATAGTTATCTTAGCTATTGAAGAGCGAGGCGGGCCAGCCATTCAGGCTGTGGCTGAACGGTTGCGCCAAGAATATGAGAATAGTTTTTTTCAGTTTAGGGTTATTGTCCATCCAGATAATTTAGTCGGTGAACTTAAGGGCAAGGGGGCTAACCAAGCCTGGGCAGCTAGAAAGGCCAAAGAAGAAATCATTGACCCTTTAGGTTTAGATTATAATTTAATTCTTGCCAGTGTTTTTGATAGTGATACAGTTATTTATGAAAATTATTTTTATTGCCTGAGCCATAAATTTTTGACTATTAAAAAACCTTATCGTCATAGCTACCAGCCAATTCCCATGTATCATAATAATATCTGGCAAGCGCCATTTTTTGCACGGGTGGCTGCTTATTCTAATACTTTTTGGCAGATGATGCAGCAGATTCGCCAAGAAAAATTAGCGACCTATTCTTCTCATTCTATGCCCTGGCGGGCTTTAGTAGAAATTGGTTTTTGGTCCACCAAGATGGTTAGTGAAGATTCTAGAATTTTTTGGCATTGTTTTTGTTATTATCGGGGTGATTATGAAGTAGAGCCACTTTATTATCCAGTATCTATGGATGTTTGTATGGACGAGACTGCTTGGCAGACGGCTCGCAATTTATATAAGCAGCAACGCCGCTGGGGCTGGGGCGTAGAGAACGTGCCTTATTTAATGTTTAATACTATAAAGAGTTGGCGCGTTATTCCCAGGAAACTTTTTTTGGATAAAATTTTTATTCAGCTCTATGGTTTTCATTCTTGGGCTACCAATGCTATAATTATTGGATGTATCGGTTGGCTACCTTTATTTTTGGGCAGTGATCGTTTTAACCAGACAGTATTATCCAATAATTTACCTAATGTTACCAGAATATTAATGACCATCGCCATGGTTGGCATGGTGCTATCGGCGATTATTTCTTCTTTGCTTTTACCGCCACGGCCAGTTAAGACGCCTTGGTGGCGTCGGTTAGGCATGATAGCTCAATGGATTTTTTTACCTGTCACTATTGTAGTTTTTGGAGCTATTCCTGGACTAGAAGCCCAAACGAGATTGATGCTTGGCAAGTATATGGGATTTTGGGTAACCCCCAAAGCAAGGAGCGGCTAGTTTTCATTCTTTATTAGTAATAATTAATATAATAAATATGCCCTTTATTGATCCAGATCGCCCAGGAACCACTTTTTTAAGAATTTTTGCTGTTGAATTTGCAGCCATTGTCGTAGTTTATGGCCTCCTGGCCCTATTATAATTATGCCCAAGCTACGGCTTCACAATACTTTATCACAGAGACTGGAGGTTTTTGAACCGCAGCGGCCGCCAGTTGTTGGTTTTTATACTTGTGGTCCCACGGTTTATAATTATGCCCATTTAGGTAATTTGCGGGCCTATGTTTTCGCTGATTTTCTTAAGCGGACCTTATTGTATAATGGTTATGAAGTAAAGCATATAATGAATATTACCGACGTTGGGCATTTAACTGACGACGCTGATGCAGGAGAAGACAAAATGGAGGTGGGGGCTGAGCGAGAAGGTAAAAGTGCGTGGGAGATTGCTGATTTTTATATTAAAACTTTTAAGGGGGATTTGCGGGCCTTAAATATCATACCGCCGACTAAATATTGTCGGGCAACTGAATACATAAAAGAGCAGATTGAGTTGGCGCAAATTCTTGAAGAAAAGGGGTATCTATATCGTATCAGTGATGGGCTTTATTTTGATACCAGCTTAGTGCCTCATTATAATAAATTAAGTCATTTGCCCTTGGAGAAATTAAAAGAAGGAGCACGTATAGAGAAAAATCCAGAAAAACGTCACCCCACTGATTTTGCAGTGTGGAAATTTAGTCCATTGGGACAAAAGAGGCAGATGGAGTGGGATTCACCCTGGGGTAAGGGTTTCCCGGGTTGGCATTTAGAATGTGCCACCATGAGTTTAAAATTATTAGCTGGCCATTTAGATATTCATACGGGCGGAGTAGATCACATTAATGTTCACCATACCAATGAAATTGCCCAGGCAGAGGCGGCTACTGGCCAGACATTTTTTCACTATTGGTTGCATAATGCTTTTTTAAATATTGCTGGTGGCAAAAAAATGGCTAAGAGTGGAGCTAATTTTTTAACTTTACAGGCGGCGGTAATAGATAAGGGGTGGTTGCCGTTAGCTTATCGGTATGCCTGTTTAGAGGTGCATTACCGCAAGCCAATGGAATATAGCCAGGCAGGTTTAGCCGCAGCTGATAAGGCCTTACGATGGTTATATCGGGAAATCGCTACTTTGGGTCAGGTGGTGGGCCAAGTGTCGCCTTTATTTAAAGAAAAATTTTTAGAGGCTATTAATGATGACCTTAATAGTCCGCGAGCCTTGGCGGTACTGTTTAAAGTTTTAAACAGTCAACTATCTAATAAAGATAAATTAGCAACTATTAAAGACTTTGATGAGGTATTGGGACTAGATCTTAGTGGTGGTAGCCAGCATTATTTAGAGATGTTAACCAATATACCACCAGAAGTGCAGGCATTATTTAATAAGCGGCAAACAGCACGGGAGAATCACAATTTTCAATTAGCCGATGAATTGCGGCGTCAATTAGCTTCAGCTGGCTATGGAGTGGAGGATGAACCGGGTGGTAGTCGGCTTGTGCCCTTATTTTAGTATGGATAATGTTTGGACTAGGCCGACGCGTCCTTTAACTGTTTTAGCTCCACTGGCTGGTTTTACTGATAGTATTTTTCGACAAATTTGTCGCAGCTATGGAGCTGATATAGTAGTTAGTGAAATGGCTAGCGTTGCTGCCCTAGTTCATAATCCTGGCAAGGCCCTAGAGAGGTTAAAATTTGTTGAGCCTGAAAGGCCCTATATAGTACAATTATTTGGCGCTAAACCTGATCAATTTGGGGCAGCGGCTCGGCTTATAACTGATAAAATAAAGCCAGATGGATTAGATATTAATTATGGTTGCCCGGCACCTAAAATTATTAAAGAGGGAGCAGGTGCTGCCCTGGGGGCAGATTTACCTCGGGCCAGACAGGTGGCTCAGGCCGTGCTAGGCAATACTGACCTGCCAGTTTCTATTAAACTACGGGCTCAAAATAAAGAAATTAGTGCTCAACAACTGGTGGCTTATTTAGCTGACTTACCATTGGCGGCAGTGACAGTCCACGGTCGTAGTGTTAGCGGAGGGTTTAGTGGGCCGACAGACCCGGCGGCTATTGCGGCCTGTCGCCCCTATGTACGCGGAGTTTTAATTGCTAATGGTGGGATAGTTGATTTAACCACAGCTAAAATGATGCTCCAAATAAGTCTAGCCGATGGAATTATGATCGGTCGCGGGGCTTTAAGTCGGCCATGGATTTTTCAGGAAATAAAAAAACAACAAACGATTAATTTATCTTGGGCCGAATTAACAGAGCTAATAAGGCATCACGCTCAGTTAATAGTAGCTTATAAAGGAGAAGCAGGACTTATTGAATTTCGTAAGTTTTTAGCTTGGTATGTTAAAGGATGGCCGCAAGCTAAATATTTGCGCGAGCAATTGATGCAGATTAAAACCTTAAGTCAGCTGGAAGATATTATAACCAGTGTTTCCGTTTAAAATAAAGTAGCATGACGGCTGTTGGCAACATCATAATAATAACAACATACCAAAAGCCATGGGGGTTATTAATAAACGGCATACCCACTATTGTGTTCATGCCAAAAATAGCAGCAATGAGGTTAAGGGGCAAGATAATGACTGAAAAAATAGTCAGAGTTTTCATTATTTGATTGATTTGGTCATTAAGGAGTGATTCATTAGTATCATGTAGAATTTCAATCATCTCTTTTTGATTATCTAGATTTTCCCAAATTCTTTTGGAGAGATCCACTAGGGTAGAATAATATTTTTTAAGTTCACTGGCCGGTACTAAACTACTTTTTATGGTGGTTAGGTTTTGTAATATATTTTTGTGATTTTGCAGAATGCGGCGGATTTTAATGATATTATAACGTAAAGTTAAAAGCTCTTGGGCTGTCTTGCGTTGGTCACTATCAATTTTAAACACTATATCTTGAGCAATGGCAATACGCTTACTGTGTTCATCTAGGATCTGATAGCAATAGTGCATAAGGTGCTCTAAAATTTCATAAAGTAGAATAGATGAGGATTCTAGTTCATAGGCTAGAGTAGAATCTTCATCTTTTCTACATAGATTGAAAAAATTATTTAGTGGAGGCAGGTTGCCATTATGTACTGTTACTAAATATCCATGGCCCATAAAAAAATCAATTTCTGAAGGCACGATAAGGCCATCTTTAATAATAGGAAAATGGAGAATAATAAAAATATAATCTTTTTCTTTCTCAATAATAGCTCTTTGAGCAATGTTGCGGGATAGAGATTGTTTTAAGTGGCGCAGATTAAAATGTTGACGTTTGAGTAAATAGGCTATTTCGGTTTTGCCAGCACTGTTTATATTGATCCAGCTAACTGATCCGGCGGTTCGAGGATTATCAATGACCAATTCTTCAATTTTTGGTGAAATTTTTAAGTATTGGCTCATATAAATTTTAGTTATTGATTTTCCTTAAATTATAGCATAAGATAATAGAAAGCGACAATTTTTTCTCTAAGAGAAAATTGTGGTATAATTCTTTTATATAATACTATTTATGCCCCAAGAACAATTACGGTCTAAAAAAATAGAACGGCCCCTAATTAGCCCCGAGGTTGAACAAGCAGCTAGCGAGGAAAAAGAAAGGGTAGCACCAGTAGCCAGCACTGAGACTTTAGAATCGGTAGCGGTTGCCGCTTCTACTAACCAGGCAACTACTACGGCTCCGATTAGTCCAGTAGCGCCTCTTACGCCGCGGCAAGAAGCCATTGATGATATTTTAGAAGATGGTTTAACTGATATTTATTTGTCTTTATCCCCAGAAAAACAACAGGAACTTCAAAAAGTTGGAGCGCAGACGGTAAGGCAGATTGATGTTCTGTTAGACCACGTTAAATCACAGTGGCGGAAGATTATGAGTTTGGTTCGTCATTTTCTGTCTATTATCCCGGGGCTTAACAAGTTTTTTCTAGAACAGGAGGTCAAGATAAAGACTGACCGCATTATTGCTCTAAAAGATAAATAATATGAATCAACTTGTATCATCGGTCGTTGGTAATCCGCAGATGGCAATTATTGGAATCATAATTGCTCTCGCCTTGGCTTGGTTAGTGGTGTGGGTGTGGCGGACTATAATTTGGCAGTGGTGTCAGAATCATGGTTATTTTGACCATGTTATTTATTTAGTAAAATTAACTAAAGATCGGCCCAAAGACCAAAATCAAGATTTTACTGTTCAGCAGATGCGGGAAGAAATTTCGTGTGCAGAAACTATCTTTGCCAGCATTGGTGGTCTTAGAGCTCAAAGAGGATGGGCGGTGTGGTTGTGGGGGCGAGATGATCATTTTTCTTTTGAGATTGTGGCCAATAGTAATGCTATAGCCTTTTATGTAGTAGCTCCACGTCGAGCGGCTCGTTATTTAGAACAGCAAATTAACGCTCATTACCCTGACGCGGTATTAGAAGAGGTAGTTGATTATAATATATTTACGGCCCAAGGCGTTATTGCTGTTGGTTCTCTTAAGACAACTCGGCACTATGCCTTGCCGCTAAAAACATACAATCAGCAAGAGGTTGATTTGATGAACTCCCAGCTCAACGTGATGTCTAAATTATCTTTAGGAGAGAGTTTAGCTATCCAGTATACAGTGCGTAGTGCTTATGGTAGCTGGCACGGAGCAGTAAAAAAAATTGTCCAGACAGCCTATAAAAAGAAATCAGTGAGTGCGGCTCTCAAAACTAGTATTTGGTCATCACTGGGCGATTTTTGGTCAGACGCTTTTAGCAGTAATAAGACCAAAAAGGAAGAGGCAAATACTAAGCAAGCTGAAAAACGTTTAACGGCCATGGAAGAGGAGATGCTAAAGTTAATGGAACAAAAAAATTCTAAAGCTGGCTTAAATGTTAATTTACGTCTAGTGGCTTGTGCTAATAATCAAGGACGAGCCGATAACCTATTGGGCGATTTAGCTAATGCTATGAGCCAATATAATTATTATGAATATGGTAATAGCTTTCAGGCTAAACCGCGGTGCAAACCAGCTAAAAAATTAATTCAGCAATTTATTTATCGTCGTTTTGATGAAAAATCTAGTTTTTTACTCAACACCGAGGAACTAGCCAGTTTGTATCATTTTCCCTTACGTAATGCGGAGACGCCAAATATTTTATGGCTGACCGCTAAACAAGCGTCTGCTCCCTCAGAGGTTCCTAGTGAGGGCTTGCTCTTGGGTTATAATATTTTTCGGGGGATAAAACGAGAGATTCATATTAAAGAAGATGACCGCCTGCGCCACACCTATATTATTGGTAAATCCGGCGTTGGTAAGTCTGTGCTTTTAGCTAACATGGCTATCCAGGACGTACTTAATGGCCAGGGCGTTTGTGTAATTGATCCGCATGGTGATTTAGTTGATGATATTTTAGTTAGAGTACCGGCTGAACGGGCTGAGGATGTAGTTCTGTTTGCGCCTGCTGATTTAGAGCGACCAATGGGGCTAAATCTGTTGGAGTTTGATCCTCACTATCCAGAGCAAAAGACTTTTGTAATTAATGAGATGATTGGCATTTTTGATAAGCTTTATGATCTAAAGGCTACCGGTGGACCAATTTTTGAACAATACATGCGTAACGCCATGCTTTTGGTTATGGCCGATCCAGAGACGGGCTCAACTTTAATGGAAATTCCTCGGGTTTTAGCTGATGCTGATTTTCGCCATCTCAAGTTATCACGTTGCTCTGATCCTACGGTGGTTGATTTTTGGCGCAAAGAAGCTGAGAAGGCCGGAGGTGATGCTGCCTTAGCTAACGTTGTACCTTATATTACCTCTAAATTAACCTCGTTTATTTCTAATGATATGATGCGCCCGATTATTGCTCAGCAGAAGAGCGCCATTAATTTTCGGGAGATTATGGACCAGCACAAGATTTTATTAGTTAGCTTGCCAAAAGGACTAGTGGGTGAAATGAATGCTTATTTATTGGGTATGATTTTGGTGGGCAAATTATTAGTGGCGGCCCTATCTCGGGCTGATATGCCCAAAGAAGAGCGTCGTAATTTTTTTCTTTATATTGATGAATTTCAAAATTTTACTACTAATTCTATTTGTCAGATTTTGTCTGAAGCCAGAAAATATGGGCTTGGTTTAATTATTGCCCATCAGTATATCGGCCAGCTTATTAGCCGTGGGGATACCGCCATTAAGGACGCGGTATTTGGTAATGTTGGTACGCTAATTAGCTTTAAGGTGGGTTCGGAAGATGCCGAGGTTCTTCAAAAAGAATTTGCTCCGACCTTTGATGCTTACGATCTTATAAATGTGGAGAAATATACGGCCTATATTAAACTTTTAGTGGATAATATGTCTTCTCGTCCTTTTACCCTGAGGACGCCTTGGCCATTATTTGGCAATTGTGATCCTGTAATGGCGGGAAAAATTCGGGAGTTAAGCCGCCTCAAATATGGTCAAGCCAGGTCTTTAATTGAAGCCGAAATTATTCAACGCAGTAAAATAAACCTTGATTAATATGCCACAAAAATTAGTTAATGAGGGAGACGAGGAACAAGTATGGCAACCAGGGGAAACTATTAATTTTGATCACAATGATCAAGCCGATAAAACATCATCAGTTTCTCTCTCAACCGTCAATAATCAATCCATTCAGGCCAAAAAGGGGGAATATATATTGTCGGAGAAAGAAATGAAGATTTTACAATCTATAGCCAAGAAGTTGACAGCCCTTATGGCTGATTTTAATCATTTATTTCAATCTTTAGATAATACCTCAGAAGAAATTTTAGCCGGTCAGACTGGTTTTACTATTGAAGGTTATTTTAATGGAGAGCAAATGGTGACTAGCGATAATCAGGCTTATGAAGTGCCCACCAATTATGCTTCTAAGTCTAAACTAGTAGAAGGCGATAGTTTAAGATTAACTATTGGCCCTAACGGTCAATTGGTCTATAAGCAAGTCGGGCCAGTAGAACGTCGTCGCCTGATAGCTACTTTAGAACAAGGCTCAGATGGCCATTATTATGCTGTCCATGATGAGCAAAGATGGCGGTTACTTAAAGCCAGCGTTAGCTATTTTCGAGCCGAACCAGGCAACCGCATCGCCATTCTCATACCCAAAGATAAGCCGTCTCAATATGCAGCTTTAGAAAATTTAGTAACTGAATAATATGATGGTTAGTCGGTGGTCAATGAAAAAACTTTTACATTATTTTCCTAATTTAGCCGATGATCAAACATTATTATTAGAGCAGGCTTGGAATTTAGCCTACCATTTACATGCTGGACAGAAACGCAAATCAGGCCAGCCTTATTTTACTCACCCTTTAGCAGTAGCAGAAATTTTAGCTCAAAGATTTAGTGACCCGGTGCTTACTGCGGCCGCCTTACTTCATGATACGGTAGAAGATTGTGAAGATTGTTTAATGGGAGATATCTATCAAAAATTTGGTCCAGAAGTTGGGTTTTTGGTGGATGCGGTGACTAAACATCGGGAAAGTTTTTATTGCCGAGGCCAAGAGTTTGTTGATGATATAGAGCGCTTACTCTGGGCCGGAAGCCAAGATGTCCGTTGCCTTTTATTAAAAATTGTTGACCGACAGCATAATCTTAGCACCATTAGTAATTTAGCCAGCAATAGGCAGGTGTGCATGGCCTTTGAAACACAAGCTATTTTATTGCCGATGAAAGAAATTTTGGATTATGATCGCGAAGGCTTAACTATTAATGAGGCTGCAGCTAATTGGCAGCACTTTTTGCAAAAGGGTCATTTTTCTAGTTTATCGGCTATTAAAGAAGAATTATATAAAAAACAATTTGTGAATCTTGATTCTAGGATGTATAATTTAATTTATGATCATGCCAATGCTATTATTTGGCAGGTAACTGACAAAAGTTTATTTGAAAAATTAATTATTGATCCGCAATTTAATCAAACAGCCGATGTTTTATTAATTTCTAGTGATGGCCATAACTTTAAAGCTGAATTTCAGTTTCGTGAAGGTTATATTCACCATGGTTCACAAATTAAACTAGGCATATCTACATTTTCTACATAATTTTAATAATATGGATTCTATTAATTCCTTAATTTCTGATCTAGAATTAGATAAATCATTAATTGATTGTCTCAAAAATCGTGATTTGGATCAGAAATTTTTTTACACTGAAGAAGGAGCTGATCTGTATTATGGTTCTTATGATCATTCAGCTAAGTCAGTGCCGGTTGATTTTTCATCGCCTGAGTATTATGACCTTATAACCAAGGAACTAAAAAAGAAACAAAGAATTGCTTTAGTTAGTCTTGGCTGCGGTGATGCTTCTAGCGAGAAGCCGCTACTTAAAGAGCTTAAAAAAGATGGTTATAATTTTACTTATTTTGCGGTAGATATTTCTCGTCAGATGTTGGATTTAGCAGTGAGTAATTTGATGAATTTAGGTATTGATACCCAATATTTATGCGCGGATATTATGAGCAAAGATTTTCGGGAAGAAATTATTCAATTAACTGCCGATTTTGATTGCCGTGCCTTTTTATTTCTTGGCAATACTATTAGTAATGTTAATCAAACTAATATTGTGGACAGCCTGTATAGCATGCTGAAAAAAAATGATTTACTCTTTTTAGATTTGAGAATACGTCGCAGTTTAGATAATTCTGAAGATTTAGAATTGTTTAATTTCTATAGTCAATATTTAGAGGACCCCAAAAAAATTAAGTGGTTGCTAAGGCCGCTGCGCAGTGTTGGCATTGACCCCAGTTGTGGTGTGCTTAATTTAGAGATGCTTAAAGAAAAATCTGTCGGCGCTATTTTGTTAAATTTCTTTTTTCTTTTTAACAAAAAGGTGATTATTAAAGCTCGTAACGAGGTAATTCATTGCTTGCCAGAAGAGAGATTAGATTTATTAAATATCCGAGCCTATTATCCAGATACTTTAAATATTTTTTTTAAAGAGCACGGTTTCCGTTTGGTCCAATCTAAGATTGATCAAAACATAAGACACGGTTTCTTTATTTACCAGAAGGTTTAATCTATGTCCACATTATATCGTCAATATCGGCCTCAAACTTTTGCAGAAGTAGTAGGGCAAAATCATGTCAAAATTACCCTGGCGGAAGAAATTAAACGACACCAAATTGCTTCAGCTTATTTATTTTGTGGACCCCGAGCCGTTGGTAAAACCACCGTAGCTAGGCTATTAGCTAAATCTCTTAACTGTCTCAACCGTCCTGAGGATACAGCTGAGCCTTGTAATAATTGCGCTAATTGTCTAACTATCGCTGCTGGTCAATCATTAGATATCATTGAAGTGGACGCCGCTAGTCAGACTGGGGTAGATAATGTACGAGAGAATATCATTGCCGGTAGTCATTTAGCGCCTAGCCAGGGGAAATACAAGGTGTTTATTATTGACGAAGTGCATATGCTTTCTACTTCGTCGTTTAATGCTTTGCTTAAGACCCTGGAAGAACCGCCCGAGCAAGTTATTTTTATTTTATGTACCACCGAAGTCCATAAGATCCCAGCCACCGTAATTTCGCGGTGTGAACGTTTTGATTTTAAGAAAATTAGCCAAGCCGATATTATTAAAAAATTGCATTATATCTTAAAACAAGAAGGCTGGTCAGCCGATGAAGCGGTTTTAGGGGCTATAGCTAAAAATTCACAAGGTCACTTGCGAGATGCTGAAAGTTTACTTGGTCAATTAATGGCCGTTAGCCAGCCAATGAAAAATGGCGAGCTGCATCTGACCATGGAAGATTTTTATCTTTTGGCCCCCAGCAGTGATTTGGTAATTATTAGCCAGTTTATTAAAACTTTAAGTGAACAAAACTCGGTAGAAGCTATTACTATTATTAATCAACTGGTGGCTGATGGCCGAGATATTAGGGTTTTCTTGCAGGACCTAATTGAAACCCTGCGTCAATTATTGTTAAGTAAAATTAATCCTCAATTATTAGTAGAATATCAAGGGCAATGGGGTGAAGATGATATGTTTGGTTTATTAGAATTGCGGCAAAAATTAACTATTAACCAATTAGTCCAATTTTTACAGCTGTTTATTCAAGCCTTTAATGAGACCAGAGAAGCTTTTATTATTCAACTGCCAGTGGAATTGGCCATTGTCCGCGCCATTGGAATTAATGAATCAGAGAGAGTATCTAAAATAGACAAACCCGTTAGTCCGTCGGGGCTATCAGATCATGATTCATCGTCCCTTAAGAAGTCAGTTAAAAAGAAAGATAAACAAGATGAAACAAAAGAGAAAAAAGATGAAGCAGTAGCTCCGCTATTAAGCCAAGAATTGCTAGACCTCTGGCCTTTAGTGGTAAATGAAATAAAAAATCATAATTTTGGTCTTTCAGTAGTTCTTAAAGATTGCCTGCCCCAAATAGAGGGGGATCAGGTTTGTTTAGTTTTTGGCTATAAATTACATCAAGACCAAATAAAGCAACCGTCGGCTAAGCATTTGATTGAGGATATTATGGCTAAAGTTTATGGTCGCCCGCTGACCGTGACCACTAGATTGTTAGCTAAATCAAAACCTAATGAGTTAATTAGCCCTGAAAATAAGGTAAATAATATAGAAGAGGGGGCAAGTTTAGATAATTTATTAGAAATTTTTAATGGACAAGTTGTCAGTTAACTATTCAGCGGGAGCAAGACATAAAATTGGTTTAGCCTTGGGCGGCGGTGGGGCGCGAGGTTTAGCCCATATCGGGGTGCTTAAGGTCTTAGCTGAAGCTGGTATTGGGCCGGATTATCTAGCCGGTACTAGCATTGGAGCTATAATTGGCGCTTCATTAGCTCTAGGCAAGTCCTTAGATGATCTTGAAGCCCTGAGTCTTTCTTTTAATCGTTCTAAAGCATGGCGAACTTTTGTTGATGTTGGCAATCCGCGTTATTCTTTTTTGGCTGGCAAAAAGATGCAAAAATTCGTTTACAGTCTTTTTGGCCGTAAGCAGTTTAGTGATTGTGAAATACCTCTTAGTGTCGTGGCCACTGATTTAGCCAATGGACAAGAGGTAGTTATTGACAAGGGGAGTATTGCTAAGGCAGTGTTAGCGAGTATTGCTATTCCTGGTTTGCTACCGCCAGTTAAATATGGCAATCGTTATTTTGTTGATGGCGGCTCATCTAATGTTACTCCGGCGAGCGTCTTAGTTAAAACTCCCAGTAAAGTTATTATTGCTGTTGATGTGTCAGTCCCACCGGCTGTTAATTTTTTAAATAGGCCGACTTTATTTACTACTCTTATTCAGGCTTATACTATTATTCGCGATCAGTCTCTTAAATACCAATTATCTCAGGCAAAAGTAAGGCACAAGTCTTTAATTATTGTCCGTCCGGCCTTTAATGATATTGTTGACACCTTTCAATTTAATCAGATTCCTGACTTTATTGCTTTAGGAGAAACGGCAATGCGTCATTCGTTGCCGACTATTAAGCGAGCTCTTGTCAAAGATTTTTAGATATGATTTAATAAAACTACTTTTCGGGGATCGTCTAATGGCAGGACGACAGGTTCTGGCCCTGTTAATCGAGGTTCGAATCCTTGTCCCCGAGCTAACAACCATATGAACGTTGAATTAGAGATGAAGTTTTTTATTGATAGTTCTGATGCCCTTGAGGCCAAGGTTTTAGACTTGGGTTTTGAATTCGTCAAAGAAAAAAAACAATTGGATTATTATTATTCGCCGGCTCACAAAAATTTTGCTGGTACCAAAAATATTATCTTAGAGTTCGTCAACAAAACGATGGCGGAGCTGTTTTTGCTTTTCACAATGTAATCAATAACTTAAAAACCGAAGAGCTAGAAGTTGATATTAGTGATTTTGTTACCTTTTCAGAAATATTAAAAAGGTTAGACTATCACCTTGATTGTTTAGTAGAAAAAAACCGCAGGATTTATCGTAACAATAATTTTGAAATTACCATTGACCAGGTTAAAGATCTGGGGTCTTTTGCAGAATTAGAATATATCGGCGGTGAAGAGGACGATAATGTGATTCAACAATACTTTGATGGGTTAATAACCGAATTAAGATTGAGTCGTGATAATTTAGTTACTGGGGTCGGCTACCCTGATTTGTTAATGGATAAAATTAAATATGGCCGAAATAAAATTTAAATTACCGAACACTATTAGGGTCAAATTAAACAGCTCTTGTCAATATAAATGTAAATTTTGTCACCAAGAGGGAGATGCTGGGAGTGGTGATATTATTAGAGTTGGTGTCAGCCTTGAAGTTTTTAAGGATGATTTTGAAATAAAAAGAGTTCATTTTACCGGAGGCGAGCCAACCCTTTATAGCATTTATTAATATATTAGAGAGTTGTAAAAGCATAATCTCAATTGCGCCTTAACAGTTAATGATTAATTTGATATTGATATCCAGTCATTTTTAGCGATGTCTACATTTCTGGGTGGTCGGCAGCTACTGATGTAGTATAAAATTTTGGGTCTCTGCTTTTATGCTGAGGTCCTTTTATTATCCATAAAAAACAGCACAGATCAATTGTTGTTAGCCAATTATTTTTTAATATGTTATAATCTTTATATTATTTCATCTTTATAGCAGTTTTTATATGGCCAAGCACTGGCACGGTCGTCTTGCCCGCAAGAATTTAACTTATAATTTTAGAATGTTGTATTTTGCCCGAATTACTATTAATTCGGCTACTCAGCTGATGGGTTTGTTCTTGCCTATTTTTTTATATCAATTCTTAGATTTTAGTTTGTCTTTAGTGGTGATCTATTATTTAATTATTGATTTACTTTATCTCGGCTTAGTAGTTTATGGTTGCCGGGGTATTATGAACCGGTGGGGTATAAAAAAATCTTTACAGCTGAGTATTTTATTTGGAGCAATTTATTATGGTCTTTTCTTTTTTATTAATCATTATTTGCTGGCTGGTGATTTTACTGCCGTTGGTTCTAAAATTTGGTGGCTCGTGCCTACCATTTTTTTGTCGCTCCTATTTCGTTTAACTCATTGGATTCCATTCCACACCAGTTTGGCAACCTTAACCGATCGTTCTATCCGGGCTAGCCAATTGAGTTTTTTAGAAGCCACTATATTAGCCCTGGGGGCAGTAATGCCTCTGGTAGCTGGTTTAGCCTTAGAATATTTGGGCTATAGCTGGCTATTTTTATTAGCTATAATTATTTACCTACTTTCTTGGCTACCTTTCAGTCGCTTGCCTCAGGTAGAAGAAAAATTTTCGTGGAGCTATGGTGAAACTTGGCGTCGCCTATTTTCTAAGAAAAATAAAGATAGTTTCTTAGCATATGCGGGTAGCGGGGCAGAAAGTGTTGTCGGTTCAGTTGTTTGGCCAATATTTATTTGGCAACTGCTATCTGGCAATTATTGGCAGGTAGGGGCAATCTCTTCAATTATTATTATAGTTACTATTGTCTTACAAATTATGGTTGGTTATTTTTTAGACCGTTTGCCCAACCGTCGTCGCTGGTTGCGTTATGGTACCTGGCTATATTCTTTAGGCTGGATATTGAAGGCTTTGATTAATAATGCTTTGCAGGTTTTCTTGTTTTCTACTTATCATAATTTAAGCCGAGTATTTGCGAAGACACCATTTGATGCCTTAAATTATGATATTGCCGCTGACCACGGTCATTATGTTGATGAATATACCGTTATCCGGGAAATGGCCATTGCTATTGGCAAGGCTATTATGAGTATTTTAATCTTAGTAGTTATTCCATTTATGCCCCTACGTTGGGTCTTTATTGTGGCCGCGTTAGCTTCTTTATTAATGTCTTTACTTAATACGGAAGAAATATATAACGATTAGCTAGCTAGGGTCGTTTTTTATATTTCTTAATCTGTGTTATTATGTATTTAGTAATTTATTAATAATTTTTATGAAAAAATCACAATTATTTTTAGCGACTCTGGGATTATTAGCAGTTACGGCCATCGTTATTGTTTCGTTAGTAACTACTAATAAGGTTAACAGTCAAGACCGGTTTTCAGTAACAGGTTCAGGTACGGTTTATGCTAAAGCTGATATCGCTAATATAGTAATAGGTTTTAAGAGCGGTGTTAAGAAAACTGCAGCTGAGGCCACAGCCGAGAATACTAAAAAAATGACCAATATTATTGAAGCTTTGAAAAAACTAGATATTGAAGAAAAAGATATCCAGACGACTGAATATACTTTAAACCCGGTTTATAATTGGACCAACGAAAGAGGGCAAGAACTTATTGGTTATGAGGTGTCCCAGAATTTAACCGTCAAAATTCGTGATTTAAATAAAATTGGTGATGTTATTGCTCGGACTACTGAGCAGGGAGCTAACCAAATCGGCAGTGTGAATTTTACCATTGATGATGAGTTTGAGCTGCGTAATCAGGCGCGTGCCCTAGCTATTAAAAAAGCTCAAGAGAAAGCTCAATTAATTGCTGAGCAATCAGGAATGAAATTAGGGAAAATTAAGGGATTTTCTGAAGGGTCAAATGATGCTACCCCAATATTATATAGTAATGCTAAGGTGATAGCTAGTCAGGGGGCAGCGATGGATTTAAGCGAGCCATTAATGCCGTCCGGCCAAAATGAGATTAAAGTAGATGTTACTTTAATGTACGAAGTTAAATAATGTTTATAATAATTAGCCAATAATTTTATTTATGGCTGAGCTTATAGAAACCATCAATGCTAATCCTTATTTAAGCCTGCCGGTGGTTTTATGGGTGTTAGTTTGGAAGGGGATAGCACTGTGGAAAGCAGCACGTCATAACCAAAAATGGTGGTTTATTGCTTTATTGGTTATTAATACTCTCGGTCTTTTAGAGATACTTTATATTTTTGTATTTAGTAAATTAGGCCAAAAGACCGATGCCAAACCTAAAGTTCAAACCAAATAGTTGGTCAGTTCATTTTTCCTGGCCGCTCTTGATAGCGGCGATATTTTTCCTTAGCCCGACTTTAATTATTGCCTGGATGTCCTTTAGCCGCCAGGATTTTTTCCAGCAGCATTTAGAAAGTATTGGGACAGTGGGCCGTTGTTTATTAGTTTTGAGTTTTTGTTTTTATCTATTGGGTTATCTTTTATTAGCTGTTATTAAACCGCCAGTTCATAATATCTGGCTGTGGTTGGTTACTGCGTTAATTTTTGCTATTAGTTTGGTGACTGTGCCGCTCTTGTCGCGTGATACAGTCGCTTACGCCTTAAATGCTGATATTTTTTATCATAGTCATCTTAATCCTTATCTTGCGCCCATTGGTTTAGGCCGTCAATCATGGCTTTTGGGTAAGTTATGGTGGTTAAATTACCCTTCGCCTTATGGGCCGATTTTTTTAATGCTGTTGGGCTGGCCATTTTTAATGTCTGGGGGACAATTCTTGCCTTTTATCTTTAGTTATAAAGTATTGGTGCTGGCATCTTTTATTGCTAGTGGCTATCTTTTTAGCTCCTATCGACGTCAATGTCATTTGCCAGCTTATCTAGACTGGCTATTTTATTTAAATCCAGCCTTAATTATTAATTGGTTGCTGGAAGGTCATCAAGAGGTATTTATTGTATTAATTATTTTGTGGTTACTATGGCGCAGTAATAAACAAAAGGTGTTTAGCTTAGGAGCGTTATTGTTAGTTAGTTTTATTAAAATAACAGCGGTCATTCTTTGGCCATTAAGTTGGTTTAAAGATAAAATTTTTAATTGGCGACGTTTTTGGCAAGCTAACTTATTATTTTTACTTAGTTGGCTATTATTTTTTGCTATAATTCATGTAACTCCCCCAGAGTTCTGGCATAATAATTTAGCTTTTCTTGATCAGCAGTGTTTTTACACTTGTTCGCCCCTAGTTATGGCTAGCAACAATCTGCTGGGGGAGAGCGCTGGGATAGTCCGCTTGGGGTTATTTGTAGTTATTTATTTAGCCAGTCTTTATTTTTTATTATTTAAAAACTACCAACCGATCAAGTTTATTGTATGGTCCTTTACTGCCTTATTTTTTGTCAATACCAGTTGGCTTACTCCGTGGCATCCCACCCTAATTATTCCTTTTAGTTTGTTGACTAAACAACGTTCCTATATTTATTTAGCTGGAGTGATTACTGCTTATTGTCTCTGGCATTATCTTGGTTTATAATTTATGTTAAATTGAAACATTATGAATAAAATTGTTTTTTTACGTCATGGTGAAAGTGTGTGGAATAAAGAGCAAATCTTTACTGGTTGGACTGATATAGGTTTAAGTGAGTTGGGCCGGCAACAGGCTCGGGAAGCTGGCCGTAAATTAAAAGACAATAATTTTATTTTTGATCGGGGGTTTACTTCTTACTTAAAACGTACTAAAGAAACTATGGCCTTAGTTTTAGAAGAAATGAATTTATCTATACCAGTAGTAGCTGATTGGCGTCTTAATGAACGTCATTATGGTAATCTTCAGGGGCTTAATAAAGAAGAAATGGCTAAAAAATTTGGAGCTGAACAGGTTCAAATTTGGCGTCGTAGTTATGATGTTCGTCCACCGCAAATTACTCCAGATAATAAATATAATCAAATAAATGACCGGCAATACCAAGGTATTCCCGTACCTACTGCTGAAAGCTTGGCTGATGTTGTCAGGCGGGTGGTGCCCTTTTGGGAGGAGGTAGTCTGCCCTCTGCTTAACAGGGGAGAGCGCTTGCTTATTGTTGCCAGCGGTAATAGTCTTAGGGCCTTAATAAAATATTTGGATAATATTAGTCCAGCCGATATTGTCAACTTAGAAATACCTACCGGTCAGCCGTTAGTATATGAGTTAGATGATAATTTACAGCCAAAGACTCATTATTATTTATAGAAAAACCATCGCTTTATTCTATACAGCAATTAATAGCTCGTTTCACTAGATCACCCAATTTAGCAATTAGGCTCTTATTACTGTGGTCGTGTTTATTAATAGCTTTATCGTCAATATGTTTAATATCTTCCGGGCTAATTAGTTTCATGTTGAGGCCCCAGAAAAGTGAATAGAGATCATAGGCCTTACCAAAAAGATCATAGGCCTCATCTTTTTTGCCGGACGACAGTTCTTTGTTACCTACTTCCATTAGCCGATAACTAGCGGCTAATAGATGTTTAGAAATACACCAGACTTCACCTTCATAATCGGTGATAATCTTTTTTAATAATTCTTTGCGGACCTCTCTTATTTCGTTAATAAGGTCATAATAGGCGTGGTGGCCAGTTTTAGCGCCAGAGAAAAAGAGATGCTCTTCAATACTCACGAGATTCATGATGGCGATAGTTAAATCTTGGTCTGCCGATAGGTCCATCTTGTCTTGTTTTTTCATTTCATCAAATTTGGCGATGAATTCATTAACATCTTTGATTTTCTGTTGATCCATATTATTAAATTAATTGAGAAAATAATAGGCTAAGAATAATTAAGGGTAAAAGAGGCATAACTACTTTTTGAAAAGGGAAATAGGCCCTATTGCCATGATGGATTTTTAATACTTGATACCATTCAGCTCCTGCCCAAAAACCAAGGGCTCCATTAATTATGCCTAATAATAACTTATTAATACCGCAAACACAACTGGCGGCATGGCTAAAAAAACCTGAAAAATAAAGAGGAAGAATAATTAAAGCAAGATAGATTAGAATAACGATGAAATTACAGCCCGGAAAACGGATATGTTTTTTTTGCAGCCAGTCAATAGTCCAGATAGTCATAGAGATCATTAAGCCGCCAATCCACAGACCGGTGATGATATCATCGATCCCTAGATAACGAGATAGTCCTACGCCCGAAGCTACGGCAATAGTGCAGACTGGACAGACGGCCCGGGCTATTAATGGTTTTAAGGTTAAAACAATGCCAGTAATTAAAGTTGTCGGAACAAGATAGCTAGACTTCATGGAAGTTGGTTTATTTTATTATTTAAGAAATCAATAATTGGTTGGTCGCCAATAATACACTGATGACCATTCCAGAGAAGGGGTACACCAATATCTTCGGTGGACAGGCCACAACTCTTAGCTACTGTCATTAATTCATTTGCGTTAGCTTGATCATTGTATACTTCTTTACTAATAAGCTGGAGTTTTTGAGTAATATTATTATGACCGAGATAGTCTTCAACGACATGGCAATGAGGGCAAGCTTGACCGTAATAGAGAATTAACTCAACCGTGGGCTGTTGTTGGCTAGTGGTAGCTTGATTTTTGGGCTGACTATATGATGTCGGGTGTTTAGTCAGGGCGTAGCAAGAAAAAATAGTTACGGCTAAAAAAAGACCGCTAGCAATTATTACTTTATAATTCATATAAATATATTCTAGAATATTATTTTAGCACAAATTTATTTAATGACCAAATATAGTAATTATGAAAAAACCGACAAGCTTTGCTTGCCGGTTGGAGGTAAGAGAAAACCGCGGAGGGCGAAGGCAGGCTATAATGACAAGCCCCGAAACTTGGTTCAATTTAGAACCGTCCGTTGCCCCTGGGGCCCTCCTAATTGCTCAAAGTGCAATCCTTATATAGTAGTATACAAGATTTAAAAAAAATGTCAATCTGGCCTTGACCAACTAGATTAAAAACATTATAATAATGAAGCGATGATTGCCGCGTCTACCAAGCGCGGGGTGTATCCGGTAAAACCCTAAGTCGTTTTAATTAAGAGCCCATAGATGGGAAGCTAGATGGAACCGCGAGTTAAAAACTCGTTCTAGCAATAAACAACAGGAGTTTATTGTTGGAACGAGTTTTTTAAGTCATAAAAGATATTAGAAAATAATAAATAGCTTTATGTCTAGTTATCCCTTAGAGATTAAACGCCATTCGTTAGCTCATGTTTTAGCTGCCGCGGTAACTGAGCTTTATCCTCAAGTACGATTAGCCATTGGACCAGCCATTGATAATGGCTGTTATTATGATTTTGATTTTGGTTCGACTAAATTAACCGAAGAGGCCTTAAAAACTATTCACCATAAAATGTTAGATATTATTGCTGCTGATTTAAGTTTTAAGCAGGTGGTTGACAATATTGATCATGCTTTGGCCCAAGAAAAAAAGAAGGGGCAGATATATAAAGCTGAACTTATTGAAGATTTAAAGAAACAAGGGCTGACTGAGGTCAGTTATTATACTTTAGGCCAATTTACTGATTTATGCCGCGGGCCCCATGTTAGTTCTACTGTTGATTTACGAGGCCTTGGTTTTATGGTGCATCACCTTGCTGGAGCTTATTGGCGGGGAGATGAGCACAATCCTATGCTTACCCGAATTTATGTTGTGGCTTTTGAAAATCAGGCTGAACTAGATAATTATTTGCAAGTTTTAAGTGAGGCGAGTGCGCGAGACCATCGTAAATTAGGCCGGGAACTGGATTTATTCCACCTTGACAATGAGGTGGGTCTAGGTTTGCCCCTTTGGCATCCCAAGGGAGCAATTTTATGGAAAATTATTGAAGATTTTTGGGCAACTCAGCATTTATGTCATGGTTATATGCTAGTACGTAGTCCTCATATTGGTAGTAAAAGTTTATGGGAGACCTCGGGACATTGGGGTTTTTATAGTGCCAGTATGTATCCGCCCCTAGAAGCCGGCCAGACACTCCAAGACAAGCAGCAGGGGATTAAGGTTAGGGCTTCTGAGGAATATTTACTTAAACCCATGAACTGCCCTTTTCATTTAGAGATTTATCGGGAAAAATTAAGATCATATCGTGAACTACCTTTACGCTATGCCGAATGCGGCACTGTGTATCGTTATGAAAAAAGCGGGGAGCTTTCTGGGTTAGTGCGGGTTCGTGGTTTTACCCAAGATGATGCTCATATTATTTGCCGAGTGGATCAGGTTGAAGCGGAGCTTAAGGGGGTTATTGATTTTATCCTTTTTATGTTTCAATCTTTTGGTTTTGATCCTAATTCTATTAATGTTTATTTGTCTTTACGTGACCCTCAGGATAATATTAAATATGCCGGTTCAGATGAGGGCTGGGAATTTAGTGAGCGTATTTTAAAGAAAGTAGCCCAGGAAAAGAAATTAAATTTTAAGGAGGAAATAGGGGAAGCAGCTTTTTATGGCCCCAAGCTAGATTTTAAATTAAAGGATGTCCTGGGACGTGAATGGCAATGTTCGACCCTGCAATTCGATTTTAATTTACCGGAACGTTTTGATCTAACCTATATTAACACCGAGGGACAACCAGAGCGTCCTTATGTTCTGCATCGTGCTTTGTTTGGCTCTTTTGAAAGATTTATCGCCCTGCTGATTGAAAATTACGCCGGCGCTTTTCCGGTTTGGTTAGCGCCGGTGCAGACTAAAATTGTAGCTGTAAGTGATAAGTATGGTGATTATTGCACTACCTTAGCCGAGTTATTGATTAATCATAATATTCGGGTGGAGGTGGATCAAAGCGAAGAGACAGTGGGTAATAAAATTCGTAAAGCTCTTCATGATAAAATACCCTACACTTTAGTAATTGGCGAGAAAGAAGTAAATTCGGGGATTTTAACCATTCGTCGGCGAGGGTCTAACGAACTATCAACTATGCATCAAGATGAGTTTATTGCTTTTATGGAGGAGAAAATCAAAGATCATCAGTTAATTTAGCAAATTGCTAAAATAGTTAATATAAACTATGAATAAAAAATTATTGTGGCTTATTATCGTCGCCTTTATAGCGGCCAATATTTTAGCGGCTATTAAGGTAAGCCGAAGTTATAAGTCTCAAGAGGTGGGCGGGACGATATCGTCTGCGGAGACAACCACTCCACCAACCACTAATTTTATTACCCCTGAGGTAGCCCCAGGGAGTCCTGTTGTTACTAAGGAAGATGTGGCCCGGATCGCCTGCCCTAAGCCCTTGTCTTTAGATAGTTGGTCAACAGAAATAGATGATCTATCTCCTGCCCCGATTAATTGGCAAAGCAAGAATGTTAATTTCGCTGATAAAAAAATAATTGAGCAGTCATATCGTGCAGGCATTAATTTGGCCGGCCATTTTCATTTAGCTACTTGGTCTTGTGGAGAAAATTGTGAATCAGCTGCCATTATTAATGCTAAAAATGGGCAAATTATTGCTTTTGGCCCCGATGATGATTTACGGTCGGTCGGCGGCTGGCAATTTTCTCCCACCAGCAGCCTTCTCATAATTAATCCTGGCAGTAAAGATAAAGATAATCCCACTATTTATAGTCTAGTAGAAGAAGGAGGCTTGCGGCGTATTTGTTATTTGACCCAGTAATTTAGTCAAAATTAGACCACTCGGCGTTTTTAATGGCTTGGGGCCGGAGGCCATGTTCTTTATTATAGTTAGCCTGAATAACTCGTCGTCTTTCTGTCTCTTTAATAGCGTAATTCATGGCCGGTGTAATGGTGTCGGCATACATAATAACTTGGCCATTGGTATGCCTAGCTGCTCGGCCAATGGTTTGGATAAGCGAGGTTTCATTTCTAAGAAAACCAGCTATATCAGCATCTAAAATAATAATTAAAGAAACCTCCGGTAAATCTAGACCCTCTCGGAGGAGATTAACGCCGACCAAAACATCATATTTATTATGACGTAAGCCTTGCAGTATTTCAATTCTATCTAGTGTACCTACATCACTATGAAGATAATTAGTTTGAAGGCCGGCTTCTTGAAGATAATCGGCTAACTCTTCAGCCATTTTTTTAGTAAGAGTGGTAATGAGCACTTTTTCCTTTTGTTGGGCTCGTATCTGGCATTCTTTAATAAGGTCGGCTATTTGCCCATGGGTCGGGCGGACTTCAATGGTCGGGTCTAAGACTCCAGTTGGACGGATAATTTGTTCAACAATTTGCTGAGAGTTTTTTAGTTCATAGGGGCCGGGAGTGGCACTGGCATAAATGACTTGTGCTATTTTTTGATTAAATTCAGTAAAGTTTAGGGGGCGATTATCCATAGCGCTAGGCAGGCGGAAGCCAAATTCTACTAGTACTTCTTTACGGGCTTGGTCACCGGCAAACATGCCACTAATTTGCGGAATAGTAATATGTGATTCATCAATCACAGTTAGAAAATTTGCTGGGAAAAAATCTAGAAGGGTAGCGGGTGGCAAGCCGGCTGAACGACCAGCTAGGTGCCGGGAATAATTTTCAATGCCATTACAATAGCCAACTTGTTCCAGCATTTCTAGATCATAATTGGTGCGACGTTCTAGTCGCTCAGCTTCTAATAATTTTCCTTGATTTTTAAGTTCTTCTACTCTATCTTGAAGCTCTTGGCGAATGGCGGCTAAGGCTACTTCTAGGCGGTCCTGGGGAGTCATAAAATGCTTAGCTGGTAAGATATGAATTTCTGTTAATTTTTGGGCCTTAGTTGGTTGGAGGCCGCTTAATTTTATGGGACGCGGCTTACTCTCTTCGGGGTTAAGGGGCCATAAGTAAATACTATTAATAAGGTCGTCATAGAGGTCTAGACGGATAATAGCTTCACCACTCGCTAGATAGACATCAATAATATCGCCAGCTACTCTAAATTGGCCACGATGGCAGGCGGCGTCTTGACGCTCATATTGCATGGCAATTAGTTTTTTGATTATTTCCTGTCGACTAATTGTTTGTCCCAGGGTAAATATTTGGCTTGAGGCCTCATAATCTGTTTTTTCTCCCAGACCATAGATACAGGAAACACTAGCAACAATAATAACGTCACGGCGAGTTAACAGAGCCTGGGTAGTAGCGTGTCGTAAACGGTCAATGTCTTCATTAATGGTGGCCTCTTTTTCAATATAGGTATCAGTGGGTGGTAAATAGGCTTCGGGCTGGTAATAGTCATAATATGAAACAAAATAGTGGACAGCATTATGAGGAAAAAAGGCCTTAAACTCTTTATATAATTGAGCTGCCAGGGTCTTATTGGGAGAAATAATCAACGTCGGTTTTTGTGTTGCCTCAATAACCTTGGCAATAGTAAAAGTTTTACCACTGCCAGTAACTCCCAGAAGGGTTTGCGCTTTAAGGCCTTGACGTATTCCTTGGGTTAATTTTTCAATAGCTTGCGGCTGGTCGCCGGTCGGCTGAAATGTGGATTGTAGTTGAAATTGCATGGTGGACGATTGGATATCATCATTAAATAATGATTATAATTATATAAAAATAATAGGGGGGTAGCAACAAATATGTATTTAAATTAGACTGTTTTTGACAGAGTCCTCTTTTTCTTTTACAATTATATTAATACCTTAAATAATAAAGGGCAACATTATTATGGACCAGTCGTCCTCCTTTTTTGTGCAAAGTGAATTGGAAGTTTTGGCTTTTTGGGATAGAGCTAAAATTTTTGAGCAGTCTGTAGAAAAGACAGCGCCTCATGGTGACTATCGTTTTTATGATGGGCCGCCATTTGCTACTGGTACACCGCATTATGGCCACATTGTTGCCAGTATTATAAAAGACGTGGTACCTCGTTTTTGGACCATGAAGGGTTACCGTGTGGAACGTCGCTGGGGCTGGGATTGTCATGGCCTGCCGATTGAAAATATTGTAGAGAAAGAGTTAGGTTATCGGCACAAGAAAGATATTGAGGCCTTGGGTATAGATAAATTCAATGAATTATGTCGGTCCAGGGTTTTAAGTTATGTGGATGAATGGCAGACTATTATTCATCGATTGGGACGTTTTGTGGATATGGATAATGCTTATTTGACAATGGATTTGTCTTTTATGGAATCAGTCTGGTGGGTGTTTAAGGAATTATGGGATCGGGGATTAATTTATCAAGGATATCGGTCAATGTATATTTGTCCACGCTGTGAAACTACTTTATCACAATCGGAAGTGGCAGAGGGCTATAAAGATATTAAAGACTTATCGTGTACTGTTAAATTTCCATTATTGCCGGGTGAGAAAATTGGCAGGATAGTCCTTAATGAGCCGACTTATCTTGTGGCTTGGACTACTACTCCTTGGACTTTAATTGCTAATGTGGCCCTAGCAGTGGGTGCGGATATGGATTATATTATGGTAGAAATTCCAGCTAATTTTGACTTTAAACAATTTAACGTTGATTTAGATTTAGCAGCTGGGGGATATATTTTTTCTGTAGATTGCGCTGCTAAAAATCACGAGCTTCATCAGCTACTATCATTAGCACGGCAAGGGCATGTTAAAAGTCGTGAATTCCAAGGGCGTGATCTAGTGGGCTTAAAATATGTACCGCCTTTTGATTTTTATTATTCCCAGTCTGATTTAGTTAATAAAGACAAAGGCTGGCAAGTTTATCCGGCTGATTTTATTAATACTGAAGATGGTACGGGGATAGTCCACATTGCTCCTGGTTTTGGAGAAGATGATTGGCAATTAGCTAAACAATATAATTTACCCTTTGTTCAGCATGTAAAAATGGATGGCACCATTAAGGAGGAGGCGATAGGCTGGGCCGGTCTCAATGTTAAGCCGGCAGAGGATTATCGGGCTACTGATGTAAAAATAGTGGAATATCTTCATAAAAATGGCTTGCTTTTTTCTCAAGAAGAATATGAACATAGTTATCCACATTGCTGGCGCTGTGATACTCCTTTAATTAATTATGCTACTTCTTCCTGGTTTGTTAATGTTACTAAAATTAAACCCTTGATGCTAAAGGAGGCTAAGAAAATTAATTGGTCGCCTAGTTATATTAAAGAGGGACGTTTTGGCCAGTGGCTAGAGGGAGCTAAGGACTGGTCTATTAGCCGGCAACGTTATTGGGCTTCGGTTATTCCTATTTGGCAATGTTCTTGCGGTTGGCAGCAAGTTATTGGCTCGGTTCAAGAATTAGCTGAGCTGAGTGGGGCAGAAATAACCGACTTACACAAACACATTGTTGACAAAATTACTATTAAGTGTCCTAACTGTGGAAAATTAGCTCATCGAGTGCCTGATGTTCTTGATACCTGGTTTGATAGTGGTTCTATGCCCTATGCTCAGGCTCATTATCCTTTTGAAAATGCTCAGGATTTTGATAGCCATTTTCCGGCTCAATTTATTGCTGAAGGTATTGATCAGACACGTTGCTGGTTTTATTATCTCCAGGTCATTAGCACAGCTTTGGGGCGGGGGGTGGCTTTTCGCAACGTTATCGTCAATGGTATTGTATTAGCTGAAGATGGCAAGAAGATGTCCAAGAAACTACAAAATTATCCCGACCCGGCAGAATTATTGGACAGATATGGTGCTGATGCCTTGCGTTATTATTTATTAGCTTCACCGGTTACTCAGGCAGAAAATCTTAATTTTAGCGAAACCGGAGTAGAAGAGGCTATTAAAAAAATTACTCTCCCAGTATGGAATGTGTATAAGTTTTATGATTTATATGGAGGAAACGAACGCTCTGTTTTGTCAAGAGCAAATTGGCATTCAGATAATATCTTAGACCATTGGATTGTTAGTCGTCTTTACCAGTTATTGGGAGAAATTGATGAGGCTATGATGGGCTATAATTTACCTAGAGCCGTACGGCCACTGGCCGTCTTTGTTGATGATCTTTCTGGTTGGTATCTACGTCGTTCCCGTAGTCGATTTAAGAACGGGGAGTCGCAGGATAAGGACTGGGCCGTTATTACTACTAATTATGTATTACAGCATTTATCTTTAGCTTTAGCGCCTTTTACTCCTTTTTTGGCTGAGGCTTTATGGCAGAAGATTACTGGTTTTGATTATAAGTACGACGATAAGTCGGTGCATCTACTTAGTTGGCCGACTGATTTGTCAGTGGATGAGGAGGTTTTAGCTGAGATGGCGGCAGTGCGAGAAATTGCTGAATTGGCTCTGGCTCAACGTGATGCCGCAGGATTAAAAATTAGACAAGTGTTATCCAGTCTTACTGTTAAAGGGCCAAGCGATCGTTTATCGTTGATTAGCTCAGCGGGCCTAGATATTTTAGCTGATGAACTCAATGTTAAACATATAATTACTGAAGCCCATAATATTGTTAACTGGGAAGTAAGTCTAGATACCACTTTAACGCCCGAACTAATGCGAGAAGGCTTGGCTCGTGAATTAGTCCGGCATATTAATTTACTTCGTAAGGAGTCGGGGTTTAGTTTGTCGGACCAGACAATTATTTATTGGCGGGCCACTAGTCCGCTGGCTAAATTAACCTTAGATGAATTGGCTGGGACTATTACCAAAGAGACACTTAGTGGTAAAATAGTAGAAGGGCGACCTGATCAATTTTTAGCTCACAAGACCCTCAACTTAGATGATGGGATATTAGAAATTATGATTGCTAAATTAAATTAAATATTAATAAAAACAATTTTATGAGGTTAGTTCTTTACATTTTATTAATAATTATTGCCATTTTTATTATCTGGCTTATTGCCGTCTATAATGGTCTTATTGCTAGCCGTCATCGCTTAGCCGAAGCTTTAAGTGATATTGATGTTCAGTTAAAGCGACGTTATGACCTTATTCCTAATTTAGTGGAAACGGTTAAGGGTTATGCCTCTTATGAGCAGGAAACTCTTAATAAAATTATTGAAGCTCGCAATGAGGCTATGTCAGCTCATAAAGATGGTGATAAAGAAGGAGAAAAAGCAGCGGAAGATAATTTGTCAGGCTTACTCAAAAATTTATTTGCTTTAAGTGAAAATTATCCTGACCTTAAAGCTAACCAAAATTTTTTGGAGCTCCAGCGTGAACTTACTGATACTGAAGACAAAATTCAGGCCGCTCGGCGTTTTTATAATAGCAACGCCCGTGATTTTAACATTAAATTGCAGGTATTTCCTACTAATCTTGTGGCGAAAAAATTAGGTTTTACGCCGGTAGAATTTTTTGAAATTACTGATAAGGCGGAAAAAGAACAAGTTAAAGTTGAATTTTAAAATATGAATCTATATACTCATATTAGCGCCAATAAACGCCGGAGTTGGCTGTTAATTATTGTTAATGGAGTATTGCTTTTAGCTTTAGGCTGGGTCCTTAGCCAAGCTGCTAATGACTATATTTGGTTTTATCTAGCCTTAATTTATTCTTTGGTTTCTGGCGTGGTTGGCTACCTTTGGGGTGATAAGGTAGTGCTTATGACTAGTAGGGCTAAATTAGTTGACCGTAAGGATGCACCCGAGCTTTACCGTTTAGTAGAAAATTTGTGCATTGCTGCCGGTTTGCCAACCCCCAAGATTTATATCATTAATGAAGCTGCCCCTAACGCTTTTGCTACCGGGCGAGATCCAAAACATGCTTCTGTGGCCGTTACTTCAGGACTTTTAGCTAAATTAGACAAAGCTGAGCTTGAGGGGGTTATCGCTCATGAGCTTTCTCATATTGGCAATCATGATATCCTATTAGCTACTTTAGTATCAGTGGTAGTGGGAGCTGTAGCGCTATTAGGTAATTGGTTTGCCCGGTGGTCATTTTGGGGTGGTAATCGACGCTCTAGTAATAATGATGAGGCAGGACAAATATCGGTTATCTTGTCTATTATTGCTATAGTATTGGCTATTTTAGCGCCTATTGTGGCTCAGTTAATTCAACTAGCTATTTCGCGTCGCCGAGAATTTCTAGCTGATGCCGATGGTGTTCTTTTAACTCGTTATCCTGAAGGTCTTATTAATGCCTTAAAGAAGATTAGTGCTGATCCTCAATTGCTTTCAGTGGCTAGTGAAGCAACTGCTCATTTATATTTTGCTTCACCTTTTGATAATAAGAAACGGACACCGTTACTAGCTAAAATGTTTATGACTCATCCGCCAGTTGAAGAGCGGATTGCTGCTTTAGAAAAAATAAGTATTTAATATGGCCAATCCTGACTTACCTAAGGATATTAGTAAAACCAATAATATAGCGGCTAGCGGCTTAAAAGAAGTATGGCGTGCTGAAGAACAAGGGCGTCGGCGGCATAAATTATTTTTGATTATTGGTATTTTATTGGTAATTATAGTAATTGGGGGGCTGGGTTTTATTAGTTGGCCTTATTTCCAGAGTCAAATTTTTACTTATTATGATAAGATAAGTCAGGAGATAAAAAGTTGGCCGGCTAAATATGGGGCTTGGCAGAAAAAAAACGAAGAAGCTATTATTAGAGGTGAATTTATAAAATAACGCACTGGTATATGACCACTAAGGAAATTTATAATTTAGCCATTAATTTAGGGATTGAAGCTGACCTAAGGGGTCGTCAAGCAGTCATAGAGCATCAAAATTATATAAAACATAAGTATCGCCGTTTATCTAAAGAAGACAAAGCCAATTTTGATCTAGAGAGATTAACTAATCCTTATGCTGACAGTCGGCTATTAGTAGACAATGGACGAGGGGATATTAAAAAAATTTTAGTGGGTATTGATATGGAAGGCCCAGAATTGCTAGCCGCCAAATGGCTAGGCGACATTGATTTGGTAATCTCTCATCATCCCGAAGGGTTAGGGCTGGCTGGACTTTCCGAGGTTATGGACTTGCAGGCTGATGTTTTAGCCCAATATGGCATTCCCATTAATATTGCCGAATCAGTTATTAGGCCAAGAATTGAAGAAGTACATCGAGGTGTATTACCAGCTAATCATAATCGGGCGGTAGATATGGCTAACCTTTTATCTTTAGATTATATGTGCCTTCACACGCCAGCAGATAATTTGGGCGCTCGTTATTTAGTAGATTTAATTGCTGAAAAGGAGTCACAATTAAAGCGAGTGAGTGATTTATTAGAACTTTTATCGCAAATCCCTGAATATGCTCAGGCTATTAGATATAAGGCAGGGCCAATATTATTTGCAGGACATAAAGATAGTCATTGCGGTCGGATTGCTGTGACTGAATTTACTGGCGGAACGAGCGGATCTAAAGATATTTATGAAAAAATGGCTAATTTTGGCATCGGTACAGTGGTAGGGATGCATATGAGCGAGGAGCACCGGCGGGAAGCAGAGAAAAATCATATAAATGTAGTTATTGCTGGCCACATGGCTAGCGATTCGCTAGGTATGAATTTATTTTTAGATAAATTAGAAGAGCAGGGGATTGATGTTATCCCCACTTCAGGCTTAGTTAGGATTAAACGGCTATGTTAGCTTTTATTAAAGGAGAGGTTATAGCTAAACGTTTAGGGTCAATTATTGTAGAAAACAATAATCTTGGCTACCAGATTATGGTTGGCGAAAAAATTTGGGAAGAGGCCAATGTCGGAGAGACTATTAAATTATTTTTGCATCATCATTTAAGAGAGGATAGTGATGAACTTTATGGCTTTACTGACCTAGAAACTTTATCTTTATTTGAGCTTCTTCTTTCAGTTTCGGGCATTGGCCCTAAATCAGCCTTAAATATTTTATCGTTAGCCGATATTAAAGATGTCCAACAGGCTATTATTTTGGGCGACGAGGTTATGCTGACCAAGGTATCTGGCATTGGACGCAAGACAGCAGAGCGGGTCATTTTAGAGTTGAAAAATAAAATTGCTAGTCTACCCGATAATCTTTTAGGGAATCATGCTGGCAGTACTAACGAGGATGACCTGGAAGCTTTGATTGCTTTAGGTTATAGCGCCCCAGCGGCGCGGCGGGCCTTGGCCAAAGTAGATAGAGCTGTTACTAATCCGGCCGAACGCCTTAAATTAGCCCTCAAAGAGCTACATTAATTTATGTGGCAGTCTATAGATTCTAGGGAAGCGGATGATTTTGTAAAACGTTTTGGTGAGTCTGAATTTTTACAAAGTTCAGTTTGGTTAGATATCCAGAGTCAATTTTATGCTGTTGATGTTTTGGGTTATTATTGGGGAGAGCAATTAGTGGCAGTAGCTCGCTTGATTCGGCGGCCATTATGGGGAAAATGCTGTTATTATTATTCGCCACGCGGTCCTATTGTTAAACAAACCCCTGAAAATCTTTGGCCTCAGCTTATTAATGATTTGAGGTTATGGCTTAGAAAAAAGCAAGCTTTATTTTGGCGGATAGAACCAGGTAGCCATTGGGTAAATTATGATTTTTCCTCTTTAGGTCTTTACCGCGGACCAGATATTCAGCCCAGTGAAACGCGAATTTTAAGTCTTAATCTTCCTGTTGAGGAATTACTCTCTAAGATGCACCCTAAGACACGCTATAATATCCGTTTAGCTAGTAAGCGTGGTGTGACAGTGCGGCAAGGTAGTCGAGACGATTTTGATAGCTTGTGGTCGCTTTTGCTTATTACTAGCCAGCGTGACAATTTTCATTTACACCGCCGTGAATATTATTTAGCGCTTATTAATTCTCCAGCTATTAAATTCCTTATAGCTGAGTATTATGGGCAGGTTCTGGCGGTTGGCATTTTTGCCTATTGGGGAGATATAGCTATTTATCTTCATGGGGCTTCAGGAGATGAACATCGTGAGCTTATGGCTCCCTATGCACTTCAGTGGCAGGCCATTAAATTAGCCTATGATTTAGGTATTCAGCGCTATGATTTATTTGGTATCAGTTCTCAAAAATGGCCGGGCGTAACCCGTTTTAAGCAGGGATTCGGCGGGGATATAGTTCATTATCCAGGGACTTTTGATTGGCCGCTTTCTCAGGGTAGTTATAATATCTATAATATTCTTCGGCAATGGAGACGGAGAAAAAGTTAATAATTGTATGAATAAATTTTTTGTTCAATTTAAGAAAACAATTTATAGTACTTATCTGCGACACCTAGTGCCAGCCTATCATTTTTTTGTTAATTGGTTAGCTGATGTTTACTATGGTCATCCGAGTCAGCAGTTAATTGTTATTGGGATTACTGGAACCACTGGTAAAACCACCAGTGTTTTACTTATAGCTGAAGTATTGCGAGCCGCTGGCTATACAGTGGGTTATACTTCTACGGCGATGTTTAGTGATGGCCAGCGCGATTGGCTTAATGATAAAAAAATGACTATGGTTGGGCGGTTTTTTACCCAAAAAATGCTGTGGCAAATGGTGCACAACGGCTGTCATTATGCTATTATTGAGACCACTTCTCAGGGGATATTACAATATCGCCATCGTTTTATTAATTATGATTTAGCTATTTTTACTGGCCTTTATCCTGAGCACATTGAGGCCCATGGTTCTTTTGATAATTATCGTCGAGCCAAGGGCCGTTTGTTTTCTCACCTGCGTCGTTGTGGTTATAAATATGTGGGAAGCGACAAACATGTTGAAAAAGTTGATCATGGCTTTAAAAAAGTAGGGCTGGATAAGGTGCCTAAAACTATTGTTGCCAATCTAGACGATGATTATGCTCATTATTTTTTAAGTTTTGGCGCAGATAAGGCCTGGGGCTATACTAAAAATTATAAAGAGAAAAAGGATTTAGAGTGGCCCGATTATCTTACCATTTTAGAGTATGATCAGATTAAGTCAGATATTCACGGCACTGATTTTATTTGTGAAGGGCAGGAAATTCATTTGCCGCTGCTTGGAGCCTTTAACGCTAGTAATGCGATGACGGCTATTGGGGTAGCTTTAAGTCAGGATATAGATTGGCCCGCTATTAAAGCTGGCCTAAGCGCTGTTAAAGTTTTAGCTGGCCGGTTAGAAATTATTGATGAAGGCCAGCCATTTAGCGTGATTGTTGATTATGCTTTTGAGCCGGTGGCTTTGTCTAAGATATATGAGACTTTGGAGTTAGTGCCTCATAAAAAAATTATCCATGTTTTAGGTTCAGCCGGCGGGGGGCGTGATGTTGCCAGGCGACCTAAATTAGGACAGATTGCTGGCCGGTTAGCTGATATAGTAATTGTGACCAACGAAGACCCTTATGACGATGACCCGCGGGTTATTATTGAACAGGTGGCAGTCGGAGCTGAATATGCTGGCAAAGAAAGAAATAAAAATTTATTTACTATCCTGGATCGTCGCGAGGCTATTGCTAAAGCCCTATCTTTAGCTAAGAAGGGTGATATTGTTTTAATTACCGGCAAGGGGAGTGAGCAGGCTATTTGTTTGGCGGCTGGCCGTAAGATGCCCTGGGACGATCGGCAGGTGGTGCGAGAAGAATTGGCTAAGCTGCAATTTTCAGAAAGTTAGGTTTTTATCTTTGCTTGAGGAATAAATAATAACCTTGCCACCTTTTTTGATAAATTATTATCAATAGCTGGCTTTTGTTCAATATGGGCTAGGGCGCTATATGGGTCTTGCTATTTTCTGTGTTATATGATAAGAAGCCTTATAATTGTTCATTAAAAATAAAATATAGGAGGAACAAAATGGTTTTAGCAATATTCTGGTTTGTCCCGGCTGCTGGTCTTTTAGCTCTTCTAACTGCTTTTATTCTTTTCGTCCAGATGAAAAGAAAAGATCCAGGCAATGAAAAAATGCAAAAGATCGCTGAGCTAGTAAGACAGGGAGCTATGGCCTATTTGCGGCAGCAATATAAGGTTGTTGCTATTGTGTTTATTGTGGCTAGTATATTTTTTGCTAGCGCTGCCTATGGTTTTAACTTAATGAGCCGATATACCCCATTTGCTTTTCTTACAGGAGGAATATTTTCCCTGCTTTGTGGGTTTATTGGCATGGTAGCCGCTACTCATGCGGCTTCTAGAGTAACCAAGGCGGTCCAAAGTTCACTAAATGATGGTTTACAACTTGCCCTAAGAAGTGGGGCAATTTTAAGTTTTAGTGTGGTTGGTTTTGCTCTGATGGATATTTCAGTCTGGTTCTGGGTTTTGAATTATTTTTTTGATGGTGCACCCGAGGCCAAGATGCTTACCATCACCACCATTATGTTGACTTTTGGCATGGGGGCTTCTTTACAGGCCTTATTTGCCAGAGTTGGCGGTGGTATTTTTACAAAAGCCGCGGATATGGGAGCTGATTTGGTTGGTAAAAATGAATTTGGACTAGAGGAAGATGATCCACGTAATCCAGCAGTTATTGCCGATAATGTCGGTGATAATGTGGGTGATGTGGCTGGCATGGGCGCAGATCTATATGAGTCCTATGCTGGAGCTATTTTAGCTTCAGCCGCCTTAATGGCTAGCGCGAGTTATGGTTTACCTGAGGTCACTCAGATGAAATTCGTGATGTTGCCAATGGTGATTGGTGCTCTGGGGGTGATGTTTTCTATAATTACGCTCCTTACCGTTAGGGCTAAAAACGACTTTGGAATGAAACAGTTAGTCGGGTCTATTAATAAAGGGATCTGGCTAAGTTCTATTCTGATAGCCGTTGCCACGTTTATTGTAACTGCCTGGCTAGGCCTACAAAATTGGTTAGGTTTATCTCTGGCAGTAAGTGGCGGCCTAGTGGTTGGGGTGGTAATAGGACTGTGGGTTAACTACCAAACCTCACAAGGTTTTAGACCAACCCAGCGAGTTGCCGAAAGCGCTCAAACATCGCCAGCCACCGTTATTACTAGTGGATTAGAGTTGGGTATGAAATCTACTTGGGTGCCTGTGGTGGCGGTATGTTTGGGTATGGCCGGGGCCTTTTATTGTGCCTCTGGATTTAATTTTAGTAATGTCAGCTTAGGACTGGCCGGGATTTCCCTGGCAGCCGTTGGCATGTTAGCTAACCTTGGTTTCGTGTTAGCGACGGATGCCTTTGGAGCTATTGCTGACAATGCTGGCGGTAATGCCGAAATGGCAAAATTACCAGATGGTGTGCGGAAGAGAACCGACATGCTAGATGCAGTTGGTAATACTACCGCGGCCATTGGTAAGGGATTTGCCATTGGTTCGGCCGCTCTAACAGCCATGGCTTTATTAGCTTCATATATTGAAGAAGTAAAGCTGGCCTTGATTAGAGCGGGAAATACTAGCCTGCAAAACATACCCATCAATAGAATCAATATTGTCGATCTAGTAAATTATTACCAGATCAACATAATGAATCCTAAATTTATTATTGGTGCCTTTATTGGTGCCATGATAGTTTTAGTGTTTATTGGGTTGACAACGGGGGCCGTCAGCAAAGTTGCCAGAACAATGGTGGCTGAGGTTCGCCGTCAATTCAGTAACAAAAAAATTCTAAACGGATTAGAGGAACCCGATTACCAAAGATGTATTCGGATTTCTACCAAGGGAGCGCAAACAGCAATGCTTACTCCGGCCTTGTTGGCTGTTGTAGCTCCTATAATAATAGGAGTATTGTTGGGTGTTGCCGGTGTTATGGGTTTGCTTTTAAGCGCCATGACCACCGGTTTTGGAATGGCGGTGTTTTTGGCTAATTCCGGAGGGGCTTGGGATAATGCTAAGAAATATGTTGAAGAGGGTAATTTCGGGGGCAAGGGTTCCCAGGCCCACAAAGCAGCAGTTATCGGGGACATGGTCGGAGATCCCTGCAAGGATACATCCGGCCCGGCCTTAAATATTTTGATCAAATTAATGTCGATGGTGGCCATTGTTACCGCCGGCATTACTATTATTTTTTAACAACTATAACTATATAACCCGACGTAAGTCGGGTTTTTTAATTAATAGGCTAACCTTTATGAATAATTTATATAAAATATTATAATAACAAAAATTGATGACGCTATTTTGTTGTGGTATGAAATCCTTGACAGCCTGTTAGCATTTTGCTAATCTGGAAACATTAGATTGGCTAGACATCACAAGATTTATTGTCAATCTCAATTCTAAGCTTAGATCAGAGAAAAACATTTAATGACCATTGGCTATTGTTGGGCAAGTTCAAGGTCATTTATTGTTAGTCTTTGGTTGGAGCCATAAGATAATACCCCTATCCATGGCTTAAATTAAACAATTTACTAATTTTTATTAACTCATCAGCCATTTGGCCTTGAGAATTTTTTGTTGTAAAAAATATGTCGCACCCCTCACAAAGTGTTCATACTATTGGCCAACGTCGTTATTTTATTGACCGTAGCGCTTTGATGCCCTTGCCCGACTTAATTGAAGTACAAAAAAAATCATACGCCTGGTTTTTAAAAGAAGGTTTAGCTGATTTATTTGACGAGATATCGCCCATCAGCGACTTTATGGGGCGTGATTTAGAGCTTTATCTAATAGATTATTATTTTGATGAGCCTAAGTTTGATGAAACTGAAAGCAAGGCAAAAAATATTACTTACGAAGCCTCGCTTAGGGTAAGGGCGCGGTTGGTTAATAAAAAAACTGGTCAATCTATGACTCAGGAAGTATTTTTGGGTGATTTTCCATTGATGACCGAAAATGGCACTTTTATTATTAATGGAATTGAGCGGGTAGTGGTTTCTCAATTGATTCGTAGCGCTGGGGTTATTTTTAATGCTGAAGATATTCGAGGCCGTAAATATTATGGCGCTAAGATTATTCCTAATCGTGGAGCTTGGATTGAAATTGAAACCGATGTTAATAATGTAATTTGGGCGCGCATTGATCGCAAGCGTAAAGTAGCGGTGACAGCTCTGCTGAGAGCTTTTGGTTATGGCACTGACGAAGAAATTAAAAAATTATTTGTGGGTGTGGATATTGCCGACAATATAAGTTACATTGACGCCACCATAGCCAAGGATTTGGCTAAGAACGAAGCTGAGGGGTTAAAAGAGGTGTATAAACGAATTCGGCCCGGTGATTTAGCTACTGCCGAGAACGCTAAACAGCTAATTCACTCAATGTTTTTTCGTTTTGACCGTTATGACTTTGGACGGGTAGGGCGCTATAAGCTTAATCAGCGCTTTGGTTTTGATATCCCCAATAATAAAGAAACACGCATTTTACGTCCTGAAGATTTAGTAGCTATCATTAAAGAAATTATTCGTTTAAATATTACTCAGGAGCCAGAAGACGATATCGATCATTTAGGTAATCGCCGGGTGAGGGCTATTGGTGAGTTGCTACAGAATAAAACTAGAGTAGGCCTTGCTAGAATGGAGCGGATTGTCCGCGATCGGATGAGTATTTTAGAGCTAGGAGAGATTACTCCCAATAAATTAATTAACGCTCGGCCGGTTATTAGTGTGGTTCGGGAGTTTTTTATGTCATCTCAGCTATCGCAGTTTATGGACCAGACTAATCCTTTGGCGGAATTAGAGCATAAACGTCGTCTATCAGCTTTAGGACCAGGAGGCTTAGCGCGGGAACGGGCCGGGTTTGAAGTGCGCGATGTCCACACCACTCATTATAGTCGCATTTGTCCTATTGCTACTCCAGAAGGACCCAATATTGGTTTGGTTGGCCATTTAGCCAGTTATGCCCGAATTAATGATTTTGGCTTTATTGAAGCGCCATATTGTCGGGTTCTCCATGATGTTCAAAATACTATAGATAATACTTTAGGCCAGACTTTACGCCAAGATATTACTTGGACTGATCCTAAAACTAAAAAAAGACTAATTTTAGCTAAAGCTGGCCAAGTAATAGATAAGACCTTAGCACAAAAATTAGAAGATAAATTAGGAACTTTAGTTACTATTCCTATTGTACCGGTAGTTACTGACGAAATTATGTATTTAGATGCTTCAACTGAGGAAAAATTTACTACGGCCGCTTTTACTATACCAGTAGATAAAAATCGTCATTTTATGGTTGAGCGAGCGGAGGGGCGACGTTATGGCCAGCCAGCCATAGTTGATGTTAATGATATTGATTTTATTGGAGTAGCGGCTAACCAAATTGTATCTATTGGAACATCGCTAGTTCCTTTCTTAGAGCACAATGATGGTATCCGCGCTCTGATGGGTACTAACATGCAACGTCAGGCCGTGCCGCTAGTAATGGCTGAAGCGCCAATTGTTGGTACTGGCGTAGAGGCTCGGGCCGCTAAAGATTCAGGCCATGCTATTGTGGCCCCAGAAGATGGGATTATTACTTATGCTGATTCATTGACCATGGAGTTAACTGGTAAAAGCGGCCAGATTCATCTTTTTAAGCTTAATAAATATTTGCGGTCTAATGCCTCTACTTGTATTAACCAAAAATTAATTGTTGAGCCGGGTCAGAAAGTTAAAAAGGGTGAACTTTTGACTGATGCTTCGGCCATTGATCATGGCGAGTTAGCCTTAGGCAATAATGTGCTGGTAGCTTTTATGACTTGGGAGGGTTTTAATTATGAAGATGCGGTTATTATTTCGGAACGCCTAGTGAGAGACGATACTTATAGTTCCATTCATATTGAAAATTATACTATTGATGTGCGTGATACTAAGCTTGGTCCAGAAGTTATTACCAACGATATTCCCAACATTAGTGAAGAAAAACTTAAAGATTTAGATGAACGAGGTATTGTCCGTATTGGAGCTGAAGTATCAAGCGGTGATATTTTAGTGGGGAAGATTACTCCGAAAGGTGAAACTGAACTTAGTGCGGAGGAAAAATTGATTCGGGCTATTTTTGGAGAGAAAGCTAAAGATGTCCGCGACTCTTCTTTATATCTAGAACACGGTGAACATGGTAAAGTTATTGATATTAAAATATTTTCTCGGAGTCAAGGGGACAAATTGCCCACCGGGGTTATTGAGTCAGTACAAGTTATGGTAGCTAACCTGCGTAAGATTAAGGCTGGTGATAAACTAGCCGGCCGCCATGGCAATAAGGGGGTTATTTCACGTATTGTACCTGTGGAAGATATGCCTTATTTAGCTGATGGTACACCTATTGATATTATTTTATCGCCCTTGGGGGTAGTTTCTAGGATGAATTTAGGGCAATTGTTAGAAACACATTTAGGGATGGCGGCTCATACTTTAGGTTATAAAGTAGCCACCCCAGCTCTTAATGGGATTAGTGAGGCAACCATTCAGGCCGAACTTAAAAAAGCTGGTCTGCCAGAGGATGGCAAGGTTCAGCTTTATGATGGTAAAACTGGCCGGCCATTTGATCATAAAACGACAATTGGCTATAAATATATGCTTAAACTCAACCATATGGTTGAGGATAAAATCCATCAACGTTCTATCGGGCCTTATTCGTTGATTACTCAGCAACCTTTGGGGGGTAAAGCGCAATTTGGTGGTCAAAGATTTGGTGAAATGGAGGTTTGGGCTCTGGAAGGTTATGGAGCGGCTCATACTTTGCAGGAAATTTTAACTATTAAATCTGATGATGTGGCTGGCCGTAGCAAGGCTTATGAATCTATTATTAAGGGCGAGCCGATTAAAAAGTTAAATATACCGGAGTCATTTAATGTTTTAGTTCGCGAATTAAAGGGCTTAGCTCTTGATGTCCAACCCCTAGATGCCGAGGGGAATATAGTTGAACTAGTAAATCCAATGGATGATTTTACTAATCGTTATGATCAAAATAATAATTTGGAGGCTAATAGTAATGTCAATGAAGTTATTAGGGAGGAAGTGGAACGGCGTAAGGATAAATTGGCGACAGCAGAGGACAGTGAGAATTTGAATATTATTTAATTTTTGTTTTATATATTTTTATTATATGTCTACTACCATCAAAAGTAATGATTTTAAGGCACTTAGATTAAAATTAGCCTCGCCGGAGGAAATTCTTAGCTGGTCGCATGGTGAAGTAACTCGCCCTGAAACTATTAATTACCGGACCCAGAAGCCAGAAAAAGATGGTCTTTTTTGTGAAAAAATTTTTGGGCCCTCTAAAGACTGGGAATGCTACTGCGGTAAATATAAAAAGATTCGTTATAAAGGGATTGTCTGCGATAAATGCGGCGTAGAGGTTACTCGTAGTAGTGTAAGGCGTGAGCGGATGGGCCATATTACTCTAGAAACTCCAGTATGTCATATTTGGTTTTTACGGGGCTTGTCTTCTAAAATTGGCTTGGCTTTAAATTTATCCGCTCAAGCAATTGAGAAAGTGGTATATTTTGCCGATTTTATTATTACTGATGTGAATCAAGAATTATTGGCAGCTACTACCGAACAAATTCAGCGAGAATATAAAAGTAAAAAGAAGCTTTTTGAAAACGAATTTACTCAGGGTTTAGCTAAATTAGATAAGGAGAAGAAGGCAGCACAAGCAGCGGGGCAAAGCTCTCTAGAAATTCAGCAATTGGTTGATCAAACCATGGAAGAGCTAGTAAGTGACCGAGAGGCTAAAATGTCCGAACTAGAAGAAGTTTTTACTCAAACCCAGAGGGATTTAAAGGAATTAAGAGTAATGAATATTTTATCAGAAAATGATTACCAGAATTTGAGTTTAAAATATGGGCATATTTTTACAGCTGGTATTGGATCTGAAGCTATTCGGGAGCTTTTAGCTAATATTGATTTAGATAAAACCATTCAAAGTTTGGAGGCTGAGCTTAAGGGGGCGATTGATTCTAAGAAAGAAAAAATTATTAAACGTTTACGGTTCTTCAAAAATTTAGCCAATAATAATTTACGACCAGAATGGATGATTTTAACTGTGATCCCTGTTATTCCGCCTGACTTACGGCCAATGGTAGCCTTAGACGGTGGCCGGTTTGCGACTTCTGACCTTAATGATCTATATCGTCGTATTATCAACCGCAACAATCGGTTAAAACAGCTGATGGAATTAAAAGCGCCAGAAGTTATTTGCCGTAATGAGAAGAGAATGTTGCAGGAGGCGGTTGATGCTCTTATTGATAATTCCATTCGCCGGGGAAAAACTGTTACCGCCTCTACTGGTCAAAAAAGAAGTTTAAAATCACTAGCTGATTCTTTACGGGGTAAGCAAGGACGTTTTCGCCAGAATTTATTGGGTAAGCGGACTGATTATTCGGGACGTAGCGTTATTACGGTTAATCCCAATTTACGGTTATGGCAGTGCGGTCTTCCTAAAAGGATGGCTTTGGAATTGTTCAAACCATTTATTATTAGTGAGCTGATTAAGCGGGAAGTCGTCCATAATGTCCGCAGCGCTTCGCGTTATATTGAAGCAGGCCACGATGAAGTTTGGGAAATATTAGAAAATATTATTAATGAAGCCTATGTATTGCTTAATCGAGCCCCAACCTTGCATCGTTTAGGTATCCAAGCTTTTAGGCCTATTTTAACTGAAGGTTTATCTATTCAGATTCACCCCTTAGTTTGCCCAGCCTTTAACGCTGATTTTGATGGCGACCAGATGGCGGTGCATGTGCCGCTTACTGAAGAATCTAAGGCTGAAGCTCGGGATATTATGCTCTCATCTCATAATTTACTCAAGCCAGCCACTGGCGAGCCGATTGTCAACCCAGGCCAGGATATTGTATGGGGGGTTTATTATTTAACTAGTAAAGAAAAGGATGCCATTACTGACCCTCGCAAGATGAAGGCTTTTGTTTCATGGCAAGAAGCTAAATTAGCTTATGATTGTGGGCAAATTAGACTGCGAGAGCCAATCAGGGTTCAGATTGATTATTTAGACAATAAGCTAATAGAGACTACAGTGGGGCGAATTATTTTTAATAATATTTTACCAGAAAAATTACGTTTTATAAATGATATTGTGGTCGGTACTCAGATTAAAGCTTTAGTTAAAGATTGTTTAAGGTGTTATGGATCGGACGTTACTATTGATTTTCTAGATGAGCTGAAGCGGGAAAGTTTTAAGTTCATAACTTTAAGCGGTCTTTCTTGGAGCATTGGCGATTTGCCAACTTTTTCTATACGTGAGAAACTTATAAAACAAGCTGAAAAAGAAGCCGACGAAGTGCAACAACAGTATGAAGATGGTCTTTTAACTGATAGCGAACGTTATGGAAAAATTATTCAGCTGTGGACTGCAACTAAAGATAAAATTACTGCCATTTGTATGGAGAATTTAGACCAAGATGGCCCGGTATATTCTATGATTAAATCGGGAGCTCGTGGTTCCTGGGCTCAATTAACACAGATTATTGGCATGAAAGGACTAGTGACAGCGCCCAGTGGTGAGATTATTGAGTTGCCGATTAAAGGTAATTTTAAACAAGGTTTTGATGTTCTAGAATATTTTATTTCTACCCACGGGGTGCGTAAGGGTTTGTCCGATACGGCTTTACGGACGGCCAATGCAGGCTATTTAACTCGTCGTTTAGTTGATGTAGCTCAAGATTTAATTATAAAAGAAGAAGACTGCGGCACTAAGAAGGGGATTATTATTACTAAAGAAGAAAGTGAGGCTATTGGTCGTAGTTTAGTTAAAAGAATTACTGGCCGTTACCTTAGCGCTGACCTTAAAAATACATCCGGTAAAGTTTTACTAAAGAAAGGTAAATTAGTAGATGAAAATATTGCCCTTGAGCTCGAAAAGGAGGATATCTCCCAAGCTGAAATATATTCAGTTTTAACTTGTGAATGCCAGAAGGGTTTATGCAAAAAATGTTATGGTTATGATTTAGCCTATAATAAAGTTGTAGAAAAAGGAGCGGCGGTTGGAGTAATAGCCGCTCAATCAATTGGTGAGCCGGGTACTCAGCTAACGATGCGGACATTTCATACTGGCGGTGTAGCGAGTCAAGAGGACATCACTCAGGGTTTGCCCAGAGTAGAAGAAATATTTGAAGCTCGCACGCCCAAGCGTTGTGCCTATATCGCCGGGGTGAGTGGAATAGCCACCGTAGAAGAGGCCAGAAAAACCATTGACCCTACGACTAACGAGGTTATTGGTGGTGGTTCTAATAAAATTATTAATATTAGCTATGAAGGAGAAGAAGTGGATAAATATTATTTTTTTGGTAATTCTAAGGTAGGTCAGTCCAAACAAGCTAAGGGTAGTCCGGCAGATAGTATTAAAGTAGCCGTTTTAGAGGGCGATATGGTAAGTGTTGGGACAAAATTATTTAGCCTTGGCCGTAAAATTACAAAAGCGACTCGTCCTGGTAAGGTGGTTATAGGTATAAATTATGTGGGGGTTATTGTCTCCGTGCCCAAGGTTAAGGAATATATTATTCCTAAAAATGTAGCCATTATTGTTCGCAATGGACAGAAGGTCAAGGTGGGTGACCAGTTAACTGAAGGTAGTCTTGATTTGAGACAACTTTATGAGCTTAGAGGACAGATAGCCACCCAGAAATATATTATTCAAGAAATTCAGCGAGTTTATTCATCACAAGGCCAGGCGCTTAATGACAAACATATTGAAATTATTGCGCGGCAGATGTTTAGCCGTATTTATATAACTGATCCCGGGGATAGTGACTTGACTATTGGTGAGATAGTGGAGAGAGCGATATTTAACCGAATTAATCAAGAATTAGAGGCTAATAAAAAACAGCTGGCTAAGGGGCAGGTTTTACTTTTGGGTATGACTAAAGCCGCCCTGACAACCAGTAGTTTTTTGTCCGCCGCTTCTTTTCAAGAAACTTCACGGGTTTTAATTGAAGCAGCGGTGAGTGGCAAGGTTGATTATTTGGAAGGCTTAAAAGAGAACGTTATTATAGGTCGGCCGATACCAGCTGGAACGGGAATAAAGTAGGTTAGGTAAGGTTAAAAAACAGCTGTTTCAGATAGATGGATCAGTTGTTTTTTTATTCCAATTCATTTAATTATTTAAAAACTGCCACCGGCACCACTTGGGAATAGGGAATGTTTGTTTTGTAGGCAATAATTATAAGTTGACATCTTACTATTAGCAGTCGAGTTAGCTGCAGCGTTAGAGCCATTGATTGCTGCATCTCCACCAGCATAAGCCCTGAAGCACTGGATTAACTGACGATTACCTCGGCAATAGAATGTTTTCCAGCTTTTGGCTAAGAATTGAAAAGTACCTTCGTATGTAATTAAATTACGCAAGCTGATACAGGTGCCGTCACTGAACAGATAGCCATAATCACTGCCAGAGCCGTTTCTAAGACCGTCGCACTTAGTGGCGAGCGTGCCTTCTCTCGGATTTGGAGTGGCTTGAGCTAAACCGATACCATGAGAATAACGCCAATCAAGACTGAGTGTTTTAGGGTCGCAACTTGCAGACCCCTTTTTGAATCCAGAGGTGCAATCTTTATCGTCGTTGATTGGATGAGCTGTATTAACTGGGTGTCCTTTATAAGTAGTTTTATCTTTAATAAATCTTTTATAGGATCCGGTATAGCTGACTTCTTCATCGTGACCAATAGCATTTAACTTTCCTCCAGATTCCCTACCGATAATGGCGTATAAAATACAAGGATCAATATTATTCTCATGGGCAAATTTTTGCATAGCCGCCAAAGTTTCGGGGCTAATCTTAAAGCTCGCTGATGAGTTTCCAGTTATCTGAGTGTAAATATCATTATTGATAAAATCTATATTCTTTTTTTGCGTGTAACCGATTTTTAATGCTGGCAGTTTTACTAAGTTACTATTAAGAGTAAATAGCAGTAAATAAGAAGTGAGAGCCAAGGCTAAGCCGCTGATAGCAGCGCTAATCCAGGATTTAGCTTCAGATACTCGGCTAGCATTGCCACCGGCCATAATCCAGTATAAACCACCAATCATTATAGCCAGTAGGGCCAGCAAGCCAATAATACCAATAGAATAATTATACAACCATTTGATATATTCACCTATCCAGGGAACATAAAAAAAAGTTTTATCGCCCTCAGTAATAGATTGTATTTTATTTTGATCGCTAAATACTAAGCCTGGTAGGGTAATTTGTAATTCGGGGATTTTTAACTTTGGTGTGTTGGTTGACTCTATTGAGTTATCTGTTGGCATCAAACTAGTTGGTGGATGCATTATTATATCTGGAGACCACGTGCAGCAACCATTAGACCTGCAAGCTGTTTCGTCGTCAAGGGGGCTACATATAGTATTTGGATCAAGGCCCATTCCTTGACATTGCTCAGTGGCACGGCAAAAGGCAAAAACTTGATGTGGTTCTGTTATTAGGATTAAGAAGGTTATTATTAAAGATTTATAAATAGTTTTAGGTTGCATCATTTATAAATTATATTTTTTTATATTGTCATTGGCCATATTTTGGAGAATTTTTAGTCCAGCATTATCTTTTAGTAAGTGGGAATAGCGCCCTTGACGAAGGACATATTCTCTTACTGGTGGTGTTGGTTTTGGTACTGTCATTTTTTTAGTTAGTTGCCCTTCGGTAAATTCTAATAGGGGATAGAGGCCGGTTTCGCTAGCCAGTCGAGCAATGGTCATTTGGTCTGAAGGTTTTATTTTCCAGCCAGGGATACAGGGAACAAGGATTTGAATATAGCGTGGTCCTTTAATGGTTTGAGCTTTGGCAATTTTTTCTTTAAGATCTTCAGGGAAGGCAATATTAGCTTGGGCAATGTATGGCACTTTGTGTGCTAGGGCAATAGCGATCATGTCACGTTTATTAAAATATTGATCTGGTTTTGAAGCGGGGAGAGTGGTTGGAGTTTTAGCTAATTTAGGAGTAGCTAGACTAGCCTGCATTCCAGTATTAGCATAACCTTCATTGTCATAGCAAACATATAGTAAATCATCACCACGAGACCAGCTAGCTGTTAGAGCGCCAAAACCGATATCAAAAGTAGCGCCATCACCACCTTGAACTAAAATAGTGGGCTTTGGTATATTTTTCTTTTTATTACTCATTGTTAGATATTCTAGGGCAGCAGCAATACCACTGCCAACCGGAGCAGCATTGGCAAACAGAGAGTGAATCCATGGTACCTGCCAGGCGCTTTGAGGATAGGTCGTGGTTGTGACTTCTAGGCAGCCAGTAGCGTTAACAACTATGGTGTTATTGCCTAATTGATCAACAACTAATCTGGCGGCTACAATTTGGGCGCAACCCAAGCAAGCAGTGTGATGGTTAGACAATTTAGTCATAGTTATTTTTTTGTACAGACATGCTTAAGGGCTTTAGTATTTTGGCAGTTGCTTGCGCACTCATTATAGCAATTTTTATTATCGCATGCACATTTATGATACGTCGTATGGCAAGCGTCTGTATTATTACCACTTGATGCTCCTGCGGAACCGCATTGCCATCCTTGTATGATTGTACTATTACCAATTATTTTGTTTTGACTAGGACATTGATAATAAAACTGGCATGTTTGTCCATAAGATAGGCAACGTTTACACGTTCCATCTTCGCAATATCCCCAATATCTTGTTTTGCTACCTTTATTTTGAGTGGTAATTATACAGGCCCAGTGATCGCGTCCGTTACAGTATGCGGGGCTATCTAATCCCTCTGATGCTTGTCCAATGGGCCCTGAGTCAATCCCCCAGCAAGCGGAATCTTGAACTATAAATAGAGCAAGATCTTTAGTATATGATTTAAAATCATCCAATGTCCAACTATTAAAGGATTTCCCATTAGTGTATTCATCTTTGGACAATATAACAAATATTTCGCGAGCGTCTTCTGCGGTCTCTTCCGTTATCTTGTTAAATTTTTTACCATTACCTTCGCCTTGATTAGTTGTTATTGTTGCAGCATAGTCTAGACAGAAGTCTTGTACTTCGTCAAAATTATCTTCTGCCATAGAGTAAGCCACACTGGCTACATGTAAGTAATCAGTTTTACCACTAACTTGGTTGTTTTTATTATACACTATGCAACAGGCTTCGCTGTCCAAATTTTCAATACTGCCGAATGTTTCGGAGTAGATATGATCTAAAAATCCTCGGTCATCCGTTGCTTGTTCCTGGTTAGATTTAGTATTTATAGTTAATCCAGTGACAGTGTTAATTTTTGTTGGCTTAAAATTGACCAAGCCTATATTGATGGTTCGTAGGATTAGATAAGCAAAGAGTGTCAAGGATAAGCCACCCAAGCCACTAAAAATCCATTGTTTAGCTTCGGTTACTTTTTGGCCGTTGCCACCAGCAATTGACCACAAAAAGCCACCAATAATTATTACAATAAGGGCTATTACAGTGATAATTTGGATGGCATAGGAAAAGATTCCTTTCATTAATCTAGCTATGTAGATAGTTGAATTTGCTGTAAGGGCAGTTTTTGACATAAAACCAGGTAGGCCAACTTGTGGGGTAAAAATTATTGGTTTGCCTTGTGTGGTAATTGCAGAAACACCTAGTTTTATAGTATCGCCTGTTAGTTGTTGTGATGGAGCGTTAAGCGTATTTGAGTTATTGGAGTCGTTATTATAATTATAATAATTTTCCTGACAAGCTGCGTGAGGATTGAGGGGACAAAATTCTTCCTCTTCTTCAATAAGAATGGGGACACCATAAGAATCATAAGTAATGGGGGGATCCAGATAAGAAACTGCCTGAGCTCGTTGAAAGTTACTTAAAAACATTAAAAAGGCTACAATAATTATACGCATATATCCCTTTTTCATATCATTGATTTATTTTTTAAAACAAGCATCATTTAATTATTATTTGGTTTAGTAATTAGCCATTATTGCTACAAAAATTGCCTAGACAATAATCGGTTGATGATTGCCTGGGTCCTATAGAAAAAATGATAAGACAAGTACATAAATATAATATAGATATGGCTATCAACTTTATTTTCATATTTTTTTATTCATTGTTTTTGTTATTTTATTAATCTCTTTTAGTTTTATATCTCCTCCTAAGCCAATAATAGTACTAACAATTTTTTTATTATAGCCAGCTGGCAGACAACTCTTTATGTCTGAGAAAAGCGGTGGTTGAGCCCCAAGGCCAGGGGCACGGTCAATTACTATTATTTTACTAGCTTTATTTAAATAAGACAAAATTTCATCTCCCGGGAAGGGCCGATAAATTTGTACTTTTAATATACCAGTTTTTTGGCTAGCTATTTTGTGTTGCTGAACAATATCTCTTAATTCGCCGACAATTGACCCCATTGCCATGATTAAAGTATCAGGCTTTTCTGGTCCATAATAGTGAGTAGCTGTTCCTTGATAGCCGGCGGTGGCGGGATTAGTATTTTCTAGTGCATGTTTAATTGGTTCCCATAAAGCATTAAAGTTATTAGTAGTCTGACTAATTATTGGCCAACTGGCAGCAATAAATTTTCTTAAGCTCAGCCTTTGCCGGTGATAAACCTCGGGTAAAGCAAACCAGCCAGTAGTTTGTGGCTGATTTATATCCAAAACCGGTTTTATTTTATTAGTTAACAATTTGTGGATTAATTTAGCCTGGGGTAAGATTACCGGTTCACTGGCATGAGTTAAGCGGAAGCCATCAACATTAACCATTACTGGCAGTCGTAATTTTTGACTTAAGATAAAGGCTAGCCAATGTTGTTCTATGGCCTCTTGAATATTTTCGGCCCACAGCATAATCCAACCGGCATCGCGGACCGCCATAGCGTCTTGGTGGTCGTTCCAGATATTAATGGGGGCGGAAATAGAACGGTTAGCACAGGTCATCACTACTGGCAGACGCAGCCCTGGAAGATTATAGATTACTTCAGCCATGTGGAGTAGCCCTTGAGAACTAGTGGCGGTATAGGTCGGTACACCCATAGCTGCGGCTCCTAATACTACCGATAATGCTGAATGTTCACTTTCGGTTTGGATAAACGAAAAATTAGCCTGGCGTTGAGTCTTGAGCCGTACTAATTCTTCAATAATGCCAGTTTGTGGAGTAATGGGATAAGCGGCTATTACTCTAGGCTGACAATTAGCTACAGTTCGGGCAATAGCCTCAGACCCTTTAAGAAATAATTTTTGAGCGTTATTGCTAATATTTTTAGTCATGTGTCTTATTTATTAGTTTAGTGGCTAATTCATAATTAGCAATAAAGACCTGCCAGTTTTTTTGGACTACTTCTTGGTTTATAAATTGTTCCTTAATAGCTTTTAGCCAATTTTTTTCCTCAATCAGGGGCCAGCAGGCACTTAGGGCCCCGAGTAGGCCAATTGCTAAATTCTTATTAAAAATGAAAGAGGAGACTTGCTGGCTGTCATAAATTAATAATGTTGGCTTTAATTGATATAAATTGACGTTAGGATTATTGACAATGGTTAGTTTACGGCCTAATTTTTGGGGATTATACAAATTATGGTCGTTGATTAGCAATATGTTAGGGTGTTCAATTGGCTGGTGGGTATGAATTGGCCTGTGTGCTAATCTGATATAGGCTTCAACTGGCGTGCCTGTTCTTTCTACGCCAAAAAATGGCATAGATTGCGACCACCAACCTTGGTGGAAGGCCGCTCGAGCTAATAATGCCGCAGTAGTGACCACACCTTGTCCGCCTAGTCCGACAATTTTGATTGTTTCGGTAATTATGAGATTATTGTTTGGCATTGGGTTGAGTTAATTGTTGAATCATGTAATTAAAGAAATCTTCTGGTAATTCCCCAGTAAATTTATAGCCGTTAATAAACCAGGTGGGAGTACCTTCAACGCCGCCTAAGTCTATGGCATCTATATAATCTTTTTGTAGATAACCTTGGGTCCTTTTAGTCTCTAGGCAATTTTGAAGTTGGCTGTCGGAAAAGCCAAGTTCTTTGGCTAAATCCAGAATTTGGCTAGTAGTTGCATATTGTCCCTGGTTAAGCAGGAATTGATCGTGAAAGGCCCAGAATCCTAAATTACCTGCCTGTTCACCAGCGCACAAAGCAGCTTGGGCCAATACTTCTGAGCCTTCTTGTCCTGGCCAGTTACGCCAAACATATTGAACGATGTCTCGATTATTTTCCACTACTTCACGAATTACTGGATAAATAACACGACAATGCTTACAATTAAAATCACCATATTCCACAATTAAAACCTTAGGTGATGTTGTGCCTAAATAATAAGGTGTAGGCCCCTTGCTTAAAGCAATCCATTCTTTAGGGTCTAAATTTTGATAGCCTTCCTGTAACAAAAGCTCATTTATTGAGATTTTATTAGTCTTAATTTGCCAAGTTAATTTTATTGTCCTATAAATAAAAATTATTAGGACAATTAGTACTAAACTTAATAATATAATAATAATTTTACCCCACCACCGTTGATACCAATGTTTGTAAGGATGACTTTGTGCTTGAACTAAGGCGTTAAAACGATTTTGCCAGCCAGCCTCTTGGCTACTTGGTAATAATCGGCTATTATTAGATTTAGTTATTTTACTATTGGCCATTGTCGGATTGTTAATCATAAGTTATGATATATTATAGCAAATTATTAAGTTATAAGATAGATGAAGATTATCACTTGGAACATTAATGGCTGGCGGGCTATTTGGCAAAAGGGATTGCCTCATTTTGTGGAACGTTATCAGCCAGATTTACTAGGCCTTCAGGAGATTAAAATTAATGACGAATTGGCCACTGCTTGGTCAGATAAACTGCCTGGTTATAATATTTTTTGGCATGGCGCTTGGCGGCCTGGCTATGGCGGGACGGCCATTATTGCTAAACAGAATTTGACTAATTTACGAGTAACCAATGGTCTGGGTAATGATTTATTTGACCGAGAAGGCCGTTGTCAGATAAGCGAATTACCTGATTTTTATTGGCTAAATATTTATTTTCCTAATGCTGGTCATGAATTAGAGCGTTTAGATTATAAACAAAGTTTTAATAAATATTTAAGGCAATTTGTGGCTAATTTACGGCTTAAAAAGCCAGTTATTATTAGCGGTGATTTTAATGTGGCTCATCAGCCAATTGATTTAGCTAATCCTAAAACCAACGAAGGCAATGCTGGCTATACTTTAGAGGAGAGGCAATTTTTTGATCAATTAATTAGCGATGGTTTTATAGATATTTGGCGGTATTTATATCCCAACAAGGTTCAATATACCTGGTGGACCTATCGTTTTAGGGCCCGCTCACGTAATATTGGTTGGCGGATTGATTATTTTCTTCTTACTCCGGAATTGTTGTCCCGGGTAAAAAGTGTTACTATTTTAGATCAGGAAGTGGGTTCAGACCATTGTCCAGTTGAATTAATTATTAATTAATATGGAAAAGTATCAGCATCAGAAGTTTGAAGCTAAATGGGAGGCAGCTTTTCAAAATAGCGGTCTTTATTGGGCTGGCGAGTCGGTAGATAAGGCTAAATATTATATCTTAGATATGTTTCCCTATCCTTCGGGTAGCGGGCTTCATGTTGGTCACCCTAAAGGCTATATTGCTTCAGATATTGTTGCCCGTTACCAGCGAATGCGCGGTTATGATGTTTTACATCCGATGGGTTGGGATGCTTTTGGCCTGCCAGCGGAAAATTATGCTTTAAAAAATAAGATTCATCCTAGTGTTGCCGTAGAGCGTAATATTGCTATTTTCAAAAAGCAATTAAGTATTTTGGGTCTTTCCTATGATTGGCGTCGGGAAATTAAAACTAGTGATCCTCGCTATTACCGCTGGACTCAATGGATTTTTTTGCAGTTTTATAATTCTTTTTACGACCGTAAGGCGGGGAGAGCTCGGCCGATTAGTGAATTGACAGTACCCCAAGGATTAAACCCTGAGGAGCGTCGCACCTTTATAGATAATCATCGTTTGGCTTATGAATCCAATAGGCCTATAAATTGGTGCCCTACCTGTAAAACTGGCTTAGCTAAAGAAGATTTAGAAGAGGGGCGATGTGAACGTTGCGGCTCTAAGGTTGAATTAAAACCTCTACGGCAATGGGTGCTACGTATCACGGAGTATGCTGATCGTTTATTAGCTGATTTAGATTTATTACCAGAGTGGGAAGAATCAATTAGAGAGATGCAGCGAGCGTGGATTGGTCGAAGCCGGGGAGTAAATGTTAATTTTGTGATTAGGGCTGGCGGACAGGAGATAGGCAGTTTAGCTGTTTTTACTACTAGGCCGGATACTTTATTTGGTTGCACTTATGTAGCTATTTGCCCCGAGCAGCCACTACTACTAGAGATAGCGTCTTATATTAATAATTGGCCTGAAATTGAGCAGTATATTCATCAGGCTAGTCAAAAAACTGAGTTAGATAGAACTGATTTAAATAAAGATAAAACAGGCATTCGTCTGGAGGGCTGTGAAGCTATTAATCCAGTAACTAATCAGGCTGTACCTATTTTTGTAGCAGATTATGTACTAGGTAATTATGGTCAGGGAGCCATTATGGCCGTTCCGGCTCATGATGAGCGGGATTATTTATTTGCTCAAAAATATAGCTTGCCAATTTTGCCAGTAATTATTAGTTCGGATGATCATTTGCCTTATACTGGTTCTGGTAAATTAATTAACTCTCAATTTTTGAATGGTTTAGAGGTAGATGAAGCTCAAAAGGCCATAACCAATTGGTTAGTAGAGCAAGGTGTGGGGGAAGAAGCAACAAATTATCGGCTGGAGGATTGGACTTTTTCTCGTCAACGTTATTGGGGTGAGCCGATCCCGATGATTCATTGCCCTCAATGTGGTACTGTTCCAGTGCCCGCAGAGGAGTTACCCGTTCTTTTACCTATGGTTGACCATTATGAGCCTAGCGGAACTGGCGAATCACCCCTTATAACAATTAAAGAGTGGCTTTATACTACTTGTCCACAGTGTGGTGGATCAGCAGAACGCGAAGTTAACACTATGCCTCAATGGGCTGGTTCGTCATGGTACTATTTACGTTATTTGGATTCTTTAAATGATAAATGTTTAGTAGATCATGAAATAGAGCGAAGATGGTCGCCTGTTGATCTTTATGTAGGTGGAGCTGAACATGCGACGCGTCATCTTATTTATGCCCGTTTTTGGCATAAATTTTTATATGACCTAGGCATTGTTAATTATCCTGAGCCGTTTACTAAATTACGTCATGTCGGTCTTATTATTGGTGAAGATGGGCGTAAAATGAGCAAGCGGTGGGGGAATATTGTAAATCCTGACGATATGGTTGCTGAGTTTGGAGCTGACGCTTTACGCCTTTATGAAATGTTTATGGGACCATTTGATCAATCTAGCGAGTGGCATACCAGCGGGCTTAAAGGAACTCGTAGATTTTTAGATAAAGTTTGGTTTTTACAAGCTAAAATTACTAATAAGGCTAATGATTTGGCGTTAGAAGCTCAGATAGAGAGGACTATTGCTAAAGTTGGGGGTGATATTGAAAATTTTAAATTTAATACAGCTATAAGCGCCCTAATGATTTTAGTGAATAAATTATGTGAACAAACATCAATAAGTCGTGATAGCTATTTAAAGTTATTAATTATTTTATCGCCATTTGCCCCTTATTTGACCCAAGAATTATGGTCTAGTCTGGGTAATAAAGGATTTATTTCTGAGGAAATTTGGCCGACCGTTAATGATCAAATATTACAAACAGAAATGACGAATTTAGTTGTTCAATTTAATGGTAAAACCAGAGGTACCCTTTCTTTATCTGTAGGTATGTCGCAACAAGAAGTGGTTAATATTATTAAGCAAACGCCTGAATTAAATAAATATTGGTTAGATCAGACTGAACCACAAAAGATTATCTTTTTACCCAACAAATTAATTAACTTTGTATTTTAATGGCATCTCATAATTATCAGCTAAATAAAAATTTACGTCGGGAGACAGAGGAGCTATCCCGGCTTTATGGTGTCAAGCCTAGCCACCGCCATAGCCAGGTTTTTTTAATTGAGCCAAGATTTTATCAAAAATTGGTGGAGGCGGCTGATATTCAGCCTAGTGATGAAGTTTTAGAAATCGGACCAGGCTGGGGGTTTTTAACTATGGCTTTAGCCCAGAGAGCTAAGGGGGTTACTGCCATTGAATTAGATCCTCTTTTGGCCGAAATTCTCCCAACCCGTTTTCTGGCGGCTGGTTTTCATAATATAACAGTAGTGCATCATGATGTGTTGTCGGTGGTCATTAACCGGCCAGAGCTGGCTGAAAAATCACGGCTAGCTAATATTACCCTACCTTCTTCCTATAAACTAGTAGCTAACTTGCCATACAGTATTACCTCGGTTTGTCTTAAAAGATTTTTAGCTGGCGAGGTAGCGCGACCATCGTTAATGGTAGTAATGGTACAAAAAGAAGTTGCTGAGCGGCTAACGGCTAAACCAGGTAAAATGAGCCTTCTAAGCTTGCTTAGCCAATATTATAGTGACCCTCATTATATAACTGATGTACCGGCTGCTAATTTTTGGCCTAAACCCCAAGTAGATAGTGCCATAGTAAGTCTTCAATTAAAACAGCCATCATTATCTGTTGAAGATGAAAAATGGCTATGGCGATTAGCACGAATTGGTTTTAGCTCCCGTCGTAAGATGCTAAAAAATAATTTATCCGCCGGACTGCTAATAGAGGAATCTGCAGTAAGTAATTATTTAACCCAAGTGCGGCAAAATGTTAATTGTCGAGCCCAAGACTTATCTATTAATCAATGGATAGAATTAGTTGGCGTCTTTAAAAATAATATGATATAATAACAACATTAAATATTTTTATTTCTGTCGTATTTATAATATGCCCCACATTCATATCAACCCAGCCGATCAAAGACCAATGACGCCTGAGGAATTCGCTTTATGGAAGGCCCAACGTCGGGTCCAACGGCAAAAGAATTGGTCGCTAGCTGGGCTAAGCACGCTGACTGTAGCAATTATGGTAATGTGGTTTCTGCAGTTTAAACAAAACATAACAGCGCCGCTCTATCGTCAACTTGGTTTAAGTAGTAATAAAGAGATAGAAAATATTTTAAGCGGTCAAACAACGGCAAGTAAACAGGATCAAGAAGACGCCGCCCTAAAAGCACAAGATACAGATAAAGATGGTTTAAGTGATTATGACGAACTAAATATATATAATACCTCGCCATTTTTAGAGGATAGTGACAGTGATGGTGTCTTGGATAAAGTAGAGATTGAGCGCGGCCAGGATCCTAATTGTCCTATAGGCAAAGATTGTACTGGTTCTTTACTTACCAATCCTTCAGCTGCTGCCACCAACTCTCCCGAAGCTAGCGCCGCCGTATCTGGGCTTATTAGCCAGCCAACTGTTACTTCTTCGGGTGATATAGGGTTGGGCAGTCTATTGCCCGCTGACGCCACTAGTCTAAGGCAGGTTTTATTAGAATCGGGTATGGATCAAGCTATGCTTGATCAGTTTAGCGACGAGGAGCTTCTAGAGGCTTATCAGGAAGCTTTTAAATAATGAAGACATTTTTATGAAAAAAATGATTCTTAGGCTGATAGCGGTATCTATATTAATATCATCTGTTTTTTGTAGTTATACTATTTCTGTTCCTAAAGCTAGCGCCGTAATACCAGTAACTGTTGTGGGTAATATTCCGGAAGCGGCTAAAGAAGTCAAAGATACTATTAAAGATAAATTATTGAGCGCTCTTCTTAAGGCCGCTAATAAAACCTATGTCTCTTTATTAAATAAATATCTAACACAAGTAGCTACCGAAACGGCTATTTATGCTGCTAGTGGTTTTCGAGGACAAAAACCGGCCTTTTTAACGATGAAAAAAGATGAGTTTTGGAGACAGGTTGCCAGCGAAGCGGCCGGGGGGTTTATAGAGAATTATTTTAACGCTCTTAAAGAGGGGACCAAGCAAGCAACCCAGAGGAAAAAAAGCTTTGAATGTGATGTTCAAGGTGTAAGCTCAACCATTACCGTGATTATGACCACAGTTACTACTATAGATCCCTATGGTAACAACACAAGTACTGATTCAGTGGCTATTCGCATGAGGATACCCACCAGCAGCGCCACAGAAATTCCCATAGATAACCAGGAAGCCATACCAATGTTTTGTCAATTAGATTATTTATCTGCACTAAAAGATTTACAAGCGGGAGGTGGTGAACAAATTGACTATGCTAATAATAGTGTATTTAATGACATAAAGATAAAGACATCTCCACACGGCACATTAAATATTGGAGCCGGCTTAAATACTCTTAATGTTTGTCAACCATCTAACATGATGGTATCTCTAAAAATAGGTTTAGGTTTGCCTGCTACCCCTGGATCGGTTAGCCAGCCATCTTGTAATTGGATGGAGATGAAAGAAAATTGGTCTCAAGCTATCCAGGAATCAATTACTAATGAAAAAGAATATATTAAAAATATCCAGAATATGTTTGATATTGGCAGCAATGATTTAAGTGTTGCCTTTTCTTTAAGTGTTGGCCAAACAACCATGGGGGAATACAAAGTTTCTAGCGAAGAGTCTGAAATTAATATGGGTAATGGTTATCCACCCAATACTAATGTCGGTGGCCGGAAAATAGAGTTGCCAGGTGGTTTTGAGCATAAAATTATGTTGGCCCAAGAGAACATGTCTAGCCCTTGGCTTTATCAGACCCAGGATGCTTTTATTAATGCAGCTCAAGTTTTTATTTCCGTATTAAGTCAAACACTATATGAAAAGGGCATGGCTAAACTTATGGCCCTGGTAGCTGGTAAGCCGGCTGGACAGGGCGGGAGCAGTGGAGCTACCCCAGCACAATTAATGGATTTTTATGGAGTTAGTACTTTTGGCCGAGCACAATCAGAAGCTTTAATGGAGCCACTTTTAGATATGAATTTTGGTCCAGGCCAAAATATAGATTTATTAAGCAACCTAGCTTCCTGTCCAGATATTAATAATCCGGGGCCCATGAATTGTGTGATAAATAATAATTTTGTCCAAGCCATTAATGATGGGTTGACGGTGGGTGAGGCCTTAAAGAAGAATTTGTTAAATAAAAATGCCCGTTTTGGTGGCTCTATGAGTGATGCCGGGTTTAATATTGAATCGGGTGATATTAGCTGGCGAGCCATGAAAATCTTACGTAAATATCGTATTTTGCCAGTTGGTTGGGAATTGGCGGCGGAGAAGTTATCTACCTTTGGTGCGGAAAGTAGGGGGGTAACGATTGGAGATATTGTTGGTTGCTATAGTCCTTTTGATAATTATGAAACTACTTATAACCAGGAGTGGTGTAGGGGATTGGTTGATCCTACTTGGCCACTGGTGGCACCCTTAAGCTATTGTGTTAAGTCTGGTTTTGGGAATCAGTTAGCCTATATAGATGTAATGGGTGAAGATCAGCCAGCATCTGACTCGGTCGCTGCTACTTTAAGTACCGTTAATGTTCTACGGGTTGGGGATTATTGCGCTGATGAGCAAAGTTGTATTAAAGAAAGTAATAATAATCGTTGTGATGTTTATGGCTATTGTCTTGAAGAACGCCGAATTTGGAAATTTCCTTCAGATACCTGTGAGCCTTATTTTAATAGTTGCCAAACATTTACTGACAAGCAAGGCCAAGATATTGCTTTATTAAGCAATACTTTAGAATATGCTAACTGTAATGCCGATAACAGCGGTTGTGCTGCTTATTGTAGTAATTATAATTGGGCTAGTTCCTCCTATGGATGTTCCACTAGTAGTGAGCAGAACAAATATTATTTAAATGATAAAGTAGAGTCTTGTTCTGAAACAGAAGATGGGTGTAGCCAGTTGGTTAGATTAACTAGTGGTAGCGGGGTAAATCTTTTATTTAACGGTGATTTTGAGTTTAGTCAAGCCGGTGCGGTTTCGTCTAATGGGCAACTAGATAACTGGTATTTTAGTAACTCAGCTGTTCAGGGAGAGATTATTAATGATATTAATCATATATATAGTGGAAGTAAATCATTAAAAGTAGTCAATAATTCTGGTGAGAGTGGGGGATTATTTTCTTATGATTGGAGCCATCCTAATCAAAGCAGTTTTCCTAAGAATTTTGAGATGCGAACTGGTGCCAGCTATACTTTAAGCGCTTATGTGTATACCAATGCTGGTCCGATTACTTTGGCTATCGGGAGTGGTTATGGTGGACTAGATACTTATTATTGGCAACGTAGCACCAGCACTCAGACAGGTTCTTGGGAGAAAGTTTCAGTAACTCTTAATAATGATGAATATTTTAATGCTAATGCTATAGCTATTTATAGTGAAGCTGGCGGCACTTTTTATGTGGATAATATCATGTTTGAGATATCTAACGGGGGTAGCCGCAATTTTAATAAATATCGTCAAGTAAATTATTTTTATGAAAAATTATTGCCTACTTATTTAAGACCGGTATGCTACGAACAACGAGGCAATGTTTTAATTAAAAAAGATAATGCCCCCTGGGAATGTAATAATTATGCTCGCCTTTGTTTACCCGCAGAAGTTAATTGTCAGATGTTTACTAATCAGGCCACTGGCGATAATATTCCCGCTAAAGTTAATTTACAAAATTATTGTCCGGCCGCTTGTGTTGGTTTTGCGTCTTTTTGGCAACAGCCAACCCAATTTGAGGATGGCCGTGAAGAGCAACTAGTTCCTAGTGCGGCTAATAGTTGCGCTGCCAGTAGTGTCGGTTGTTCAGAGTTTACTAATTTAGATACTTTGTCAGCCGGCGGTGAAAGTAAAGAATATTTTAGTTATTTAAGACAATGTGTTAAACCTACAGATCCAGGGGCTAATTGCGGTGCTTTTTATATGTGGCAAAATACGGCTTCCACTGGTCTTCAACTTTATTCTTATACTTGGCAAGCTGCTACCAGTGGTGCCCCCAAGTTAATTGATTCTAATACTTGTAGCACTTCTTCTTTAGAATCTGACTCTTTAGACTATGATGCCGATTGTCGTGAGGTGCGTAATCAGGCGGGAGCAGTATTTTATGTGCCTTATTCTAAAACTATTAGTTGCAGTGATAATTGTCATCCTTATCGGTTGTCTGATTATAATATTGATGAACGGATTACTAATGAGTCTGATTGTGAATCAGGATCAACTGGGGGGCACTGGCTAGCTAATCGGGCGGCCTGTGTTATTTGTAAGGGTGGGGGGGTATGGGATGATAATAATCAAGCCTGTATTTATAAAGGAGAACCAACTGAGAGCCAAAGTTGTAGTGCTAGCCAACGCGGTTGCCGACTTTATAGCGGTACAGGAGCAGCCAATTGGCGGTTAATTATTAATGATAATTTTGACAACAGTGTAAACGGTTGGTCGCCCGCGGCTACTTCGTCGGCCACTTTAAGAAATAATGGTTATTCATTATTAACTACTGGAAATGAGGTAAATAGATCTTTAGCAGACATTGGCCTTAATCCTAACGCCAAGTATCGTTTACAATTTTTTGCCAAGAGCCTTGCTGGTACAGTTAATTTAACAACTACAACCATAAAAGAAGATCAAGAAGATATAGCGTCTTTTAATTTACCAAGTAGTGGTTTAAGTTTATCCAGTAATGATTGGGGGTTTTATACTATTATCATTGACAAACCCATGACTATCACGGAGGCGTCGTCCGGTGAGTATATTAGAACACCCAATCTGCGTTTGCACTTTGCTGCCGATGGGCCATTTTTACTGGACGAGGTAAGGTTAATGGAGGTTAATGATGAATATTATTTACTTAATAATAATTTAAATGTTCCAGAGGTGTGTAATAAAGATTATAATGGAGCGCCGGCGGCTGGCTTTATGTTGGGTTGTCAAAAATATTCAGACCAGAATGATATTACTCATTATCTACACAGTTTTAATGATTTGTGTCAAGAATCAGCCGTCGGTTGTGAAGCCATGTTGGATACACATAACTGGACAAATTATTATTATCCTTTCCGGCCGACTACTTCTTCTGATATTTCCGCCGATTTAACCCCGGCCGATGAAGTCATTTATGCGGTTTATGACCAGGACAAGATTTGTTCTAATAATGACAAAGGGTGTCAGAGACTGGGTCGAGAATTAACCTATGAGGGCCAGGCAGTTTATACTACTAATTTTTTAAGACTTGATCCGGATCGTTATCGCGCCGATCTTATAAATTCTATTAAATGTTTACCGCAAGATGTTGGCTGTCAGACATGGAACAGTAATAATGGCTTAACATTTTTTAAGGAACCTGGTAACCAACTATGTGAATTAAAATCATCAACTTCTAGTAGCAATGATGTCGCTTGGTATAAACGTCCAGTCAAACAATGTAGCGGTTCTCAGCTAGCTAAGTTTTGTGTTACCGACCAAGACTGTGCGACTATTAGTTCCACCAGTCAATGTATAATGAGTACCCAAACCGATGAAGCATGCCCAGTAAACACGAGGGATGTTGGTAAAACTATTGGTTTGGGCGGCAATATTGTTAGACAGCCCATTAAACAGGACGGTTATAATTGGGTAGGACTTTGCCCGGTTACTCAATCCGGCTGTACTGAATATGTAGACCCCCTATCTCGAGTTAGCAGTGATTTGTTAGGATTTCATTCAACTACTACTAATAAAACAATTGACCTAGAAGCCTTTACGGTCTATGTATTACAAGCCCGTGCTGTCCATGACAATAGTCAACAGCAAGGAATCACCTGGAAGGTTGGTAGTAGCACTAATTATAGTTTTTGGATTTTAGATTCTAATAATCAGTTAGTAAGTACTTCTGGCGAACAAACATTGATTATTGATACTGAAAGTAATAATAGTGGTAATCCTTTAGCTAATGGTTATTATGGCAGTGTCGTCTTTATGACCAATGCTGCCACTAAAATCCAAGTTATTGTCAATGATGCGGATGTTAAAGAAGTGTCAATCCGTAAGGCTATAATTAGTTATAATCTTAATCAAGATTTGACTAGCGAAGGTTGTACTGATGGTCAAACTGAATATGATGATAATTGTTTGTTGCTTAATGAACGTATTTACTCACAAGGTCAATATTCCGCCTTATTGTATGATACTGATAAAACCGCTAACGACACTAACGGTGTTAGTCCACAATCATCAGCTACCAATACTGCTAATCGACTACTTAAAGTTAAGCCATCAAGAGCTTGCGATAAATGGCTAGAATGTACTACCTATAATAAGGTGTTATTAGATAATGGTGATACGAAAAATATTTGTTCGTCATTTGGACTTTGTGATAGTTTTGACTTTTATAATAATTGTAATCATTTTATTGACCTTCAGGCGGTATCAACTACCAACCAAACACTAGGAGCAAGCTTGGACACAGGGAAAATTCGTAATCTTAGCGGTTATAGTAAGGTTGGCTATGACAATACTGGTTATAATAATGATTTATATAATTTAGCGATGATGAGTGAACAAGGCAAGCTAATAGATGATTTTGATATCAATGGCAGTTTTGAAACAGTGACTGGAGAATTACAAGCCAACGGAAATGCTTTAACGTATAATTATCAGCCTGATAATTGGTCTACTCCCTATAATTTAGCTAAGGTCATTGTTAGTCCGCAAGAGGCAGTGACAGTTGATCGCAGTTTCCAGGGTGATTATCTGCCACCGGATGGCAATAACTTCTTGCGTATAGTGACTACTAATTTCACTGATGGTATTTATGGTTATGTTAAGACCAATCCTCAACGCTTGATCCCGGTGGAATCTAACACTACTTATACTTTAGCTGGTAGTTATAGGACAAATGGCGACCATTGGGCTGGCTTTAAAGTTTGGGAATATACTTGTAATAATCCAACTGGGAATGCTTGTTTACCAAGTGGTGTACCTACTAGTATAACTAATACTATAGATTTACCACCTACCAATGGCAAATGGCGTGCCCAAGCCTTAAAGTTTACCACGAAATTAGATACTAAATATATGGCCATTGAGTTAGACGCTCGTGGTCAAGATGGCGTTGCCTATTTTGATAACATTCAGCTAGCGCCAGCATTAGCCATCCGTTCAAATAGCTATGCCGTGCCTAGCTGTCGGCTTTATTCCGAGGGCAATAGCTTGTCTTGCGATTATGGTTCAGCTAGTAATCCAGCTATTCGGAAGAAAGGGCTTTTAGGCTACTGTCTAGAATATGATCCAGCTAATGAAAGAAATTGTCTCTTATGGTATCCACTAGATAAGGTTGCTGCTGACCCCATTGAAGAGGGGGTTGGATATAATGGTAAATTTCCGCTTTATTATTGTTTAGAAGCAACAACTAGTTTACGATTAGAATATAGACATGCATTTTGGCTGAATGGAGATGACCCTATGAAATGTCCACCCCACTATTTCTTGATAAATTTACATGGTGGTTGTAATGGTCATTATTCTGATTACGCCTGTGTGCCCAGCATAAAGAGTTCTTCTAGTTATGTTTTAATGATTCCTGAATATGAAGATTGGGGCAAGTTAATAGGGAATTATTGTACCAAAGATAAAAGTATTATTAATAATTTAGTGTGTATGGATTGTATTGGGGGTGATGATGGAGTAACTCCCAATGTTAACTCTCTAAATGATGGCTGGTATTTATATGATGAAATCTTACCTTATAATAATAATGTTTTTTATTGTGTTAACGGCGATAATGAGTGTGATTATTACGGTAATGAGACGGAGTGTCTTAATCATGGTTGTTCTTACGACGAGTTGCACAGCATTTGCAGTTGGTATAATCGGGGATGTTCCTCACCTAAGGGCACTTTAGAGATGTTTAATGATAATAATGATAGTGCTAATGGGATGGGGAGGGGCCCTAGATTACGCTCTAAATCATTTTCTGAGGCATCCTTAAGATTTTTATGCACAGCATCAGGATACCACTATTCAGAGGGCAACGGAGGAGGAGGAGAGTGTATTAATTTAAGTAACGGAGAAGAGGGGCTTTTAGGTAGCGAGATATATCGTGATCAGTTTGGGCTTGTAGTAACTAACCAAACCTCTAGTGTGCCTGCCTCAGCCCCTGTTTATTGTACTAAGTTTGTTGAGGTTGTGGATAATAATGGCAATAATAGATTTTGGGCCGGTAGAGTAAAAGAGGGCAGTACTTTTCAGATGCCTTGTTATATACCCAATGTTAATGGCACCGGGTTTACTGCCACATCGTGTGTTTTTTTGCAGTCCTCAATACCTTTTGCCTCTATAGCTTATCCAGCTGGACTAGGCGAGGATCCTGGCTCATGGGATAGCATACTAGATGAAAATCATCCCGGTAACCAGCCGTTGTTCTATCAGGAAACGGCTAGCGGTGTTCATTTAGGGCGGATATACAGCAATAATTCAGCCAGCACATCTCCTCGGTATTTGTTTGCCCAATCTTATGCCGGCTATGCGTGGAATTTTGACGATGGTAAAGGAATAAATGGTCATGATTATTTTGGAGACAGCGGTCGATATAAGTTTACTACTAGTAGCATATCCTCATGGATATCACCGTCTTCTTCTTGTAACGGCCCGCACACTAATAGTAGTACTGATTATTGTTATATTGCACCACAAATTAATAATGTTAAAGTTAATGGTGTTGCTGTTGCCAATGGAAGGACTATTGATTTTAATGAGCCGGTCTTTACTATTGATTTAACTTTTAATAGTATTATTGATCAAGAACAAAAGCCGCTTACCGAAATTTTCATAAATTGGGGAGATGGCTCTCCAGTCTATGACCACAGGGGTAGTTTTATTGACCGCCCTGATTCTAATACGCCGCATCGTTTTGTTCATAATTATACTTGTCAAGAGACCGAAAATCACGACTGTCGGCCCAATACGATACAGATTATAATAGTTGATCATTGGGGAAAAGAAGGAACATATACTATTAAAATTCAGCCAAAGCTACCACCACATGGTACCGACATTATTCAGTAATTATTTTCTCTGGCTGTTATTTGCTTGGCCATTTTATCTATGATATAATTTACATATTAAAGACATTATTTTATATGGCTGAAGAGGCATTGGCCTTAAATAATAATTGGGGTAATCGTAATAGCCAAAATGATCAGATGGTGGCTGATTTATTGCGTCAGCAAAAAAGTCAGGAACAAGCCAGACAGGCTAATGCCGAGACAATTAAATCACAGATGGCCGGTAGTAATAGTGTTAACGAACGCCTAGCATCCAGGGTAGCTGGGACACAGCCGACTAAAGGGCAAGGCGCATCGGCTAAATCAGGCAGCAATCAAGACATGGCTGAAGCATTACATCAAGCGAAGCAGATAGCTCAGCTGGCGACTAATCCTACTCCGGTTGGTGTGGCTAAAGTGGCGGCGGAACAAGGTATTAAAGACTTAAAGGAAGGTAAATTAGGGCAGAAAATGACTGGTGAATTATTAAAACAAAGTTGGACGCATTTAGTGGACTCTTTCGGTTTAACTTTAATTTATTTAAATATTCATGCCTGGTTTGGTTTTATAGAGGGGCATAAAATTTTTTGTAAACTAGGCGAAGAAACAAAGACCCCGGGTAAAGTGAAAAGTTTTATGGGACTTTTAGAAATGATAGGGATTATTCTTTTAGATTTTATAGTCCTTTTACTTATTTTATTTATAATATCTTTTATTAGCTGGTTCATAGGCGCGGTTTCTCATCCAATAGGTACACTATGGGGAGCATTATTCGGTTGAGCTTATTTTTAAATAATGGTATGACTCATATATGGTCTAAAATAAGTGGATATTTAGTAGATAGATGGTCTAAACTGAGCAAGACACAAAAGTATTTAGTAATATTTTTGTGTCTTATAGCTATTTTAGTACCTTCTGTAGCCTTGGCTGGTGTGGGAGATGACATAACTAGGGCCGTTCTTCAAACCTTAACCGCCGTTATTAGCCTTATAGTAACTTTCCTAGGTAGATTATTAGCTTTAGTTATTCACTGTCTGGTTTACGTTGCGCAATATAATAATTTTATTAATGAATTAGTGGTTAAAGAGGGCTGGAAAGTAGTCCGCGATGTTTGTAACATGTTTTTTGTTTTAGGTCTTCTGTTAATTGCTTTTGGAACGGTTTTAAGGTTACCGAATTATCAGGCTAAAAATAATCTTAAAAATTTTGTCTTGGGGGCTGTTTTAGTTAATTTTTCTAAAACTATTTGTGGCCTTATTTTAGATTTTGCCCAAATTATCATGCTTACTTTTGTTAATGGTTTTAAAGATGTTGGTGTGGGTAATTTGACTGAAATGCTAGGTATAACTTCACTATTTGATATAGTTACCAATGAAACTAGCGCAAGCGCTATAAACAGCATTGGTATTTTTGTCAGTTACCTTTTAGCTCTTATTTATTTACTTATTGCTTTGGTAGTTATAATAACTATGACCATTATGCTCATTCAGCGGGCAGTGATACTGTGGCTACTTATTGTTTTATCGCCATTTCCTTACCTATTGTCCGCTTTTCCTAAAATGGGTAAATTGGGAGGTTTAAGTAAACAGTGGTGGGATAAATTTAGCGGTTTAGTAACCACGGGGCCACTCTTAGCTTTTTTTATTTGGTTATCTTTTTTTACAGCTTCGGGCACCACTGTTAGTCAACCGAGTGAAGACAACATTGTCCTTGCTAATTTAGATGCAGGGACTGTGGCTCCATCAGAAGATTCAGATACTATACTTAGTGAAGATATAAATATGTCTGTTACTAAGTCAGCTACAGCCCAGGCAATTATTAAATTTTTAGTATCTATAGGGATACTGGTGGGGGGTATGCAGCTCACTAAAGAAACTAGTGATTTGGTTGGCAATGTTGTTGGCGGCGGCATGAAAGCGATAAACAGTGGAGGCAAAAAGCTTGCTAATGCAGGTAAAAAAGGAGCGGCGACTGGGGCTAAGGCGGCTGGTCGTACTGGTTTAAAGGCTGTGGGGGGTGCTACTGTTGCTTTAAGTAAAAATGCTACTGGTGGTTTAGGGAAAGCTGCTAATAAAGTCGGTACATTTGCTCAAACCTGGGGGCAGGAAGCAACTGAAGCGCGTAAAAAAGAGAAAGCTGAAAAAAGACTTAAGGTGGCTAGAAAATTAGGAATGGGTGATAAAACCTTAGCAGCTGCAAAAGAAGTAATACAAGATGAGACCGTGCAAAATATTATGCACCCCCTTAAGCATGAGGGTCATAAATTAAAATCAAAAGCAGACAAGGGCAAAATCAAGGCCCATGAAAAAGTTAATGATGAATATCGCGATAAAAGACAAATGATTCATGATAAATATAGCGAAGATTTGGCGAAACTTAATCAAAGTAAAGATGAAGGTCTTATTACTAAGGAAGACTATCAACGGCGCCGAGGTAGGCTTGATAATAGTAAGGAGCAAGACTTAGAAGAAGCCAAGAATGAAATGATATTAGGACATAAAATAGTCAGCCAACCCAAGCTCGCCCAAGAGAATCAAAAATTAGAAACTGACCGGGAAGCCAATTTACGTGGAGCCGATCAACGTCACCAAGCAAGAATAGAAGCTGCCGAGGCTCTAAGAAATAAGGTAAGAGATGATAGCGAGACAGCCAAGACTGAGGCTAAAAAACAGTATGCTAACGGTTCAATTGATAAGCAGACTATGGAAAGATTAATATTGAGTGCTGATTTGAAAGTCCAGCAAGCTGATACTAATTATAATAATACAGTAAATAATTCACAAAAGACATTAGAGGCAGATCGAATTAAGGCAGAAACAGATTACCAAAGTGGCAAAGAAAAAATGACGCAAGATAATGTAGGGGGTCCGATGGGTGATTGGCTGAATAGGCAGTTAGCTCATTTTGCTACTGGTACTTTCTTGTCTAATTTAGGCGATAGTATTGAACATTATAACCCGGCACCGACAACTACCCGAGCTATAGATTTAGGTACAAAATATCATGAAGAGGCTGAAGAGAATATTGAAGAAATCAATAGAGCAACCACCCCAGATGCTCTAGCTCAATCGCTTGACCCCAAACTATTTTCTGCCGGTATTGGTAATATATTAGGCAATACGCAGCGTGAATTCTTAAAGATATTATCTAGTGGACAAAGAGGCAGTCAGCAAGCTATTAATAATTTAATCAGTGCTGTCCGCACATTAGATGCTAATAATAAAAAAGACAATACTATGCTGCTGGCTATGCAACGAGGTATAAATGCCTATTTAAAGGCAGGCGGTGATCCTAGCAAGCGTTTGACCCCCTTATTAAAGGAGATTAATAATAGATTACCATCACAGTCATCATCTAAGTAAAATAAAAAAGACTATGAAATATAATTATGACCGAGACACCCTAGAAGCCTATTTGATTGAATTTTTAACTATGCCCTCTATCATAGCGGCAGAGTTTAATCGGCCTAGTAACTATAAAATAGTAACTGATTTAGCCAAAGAATACGGTGTTAATTTAGATATAGTTATTTTACTAGTAGCCATTAACCGAGTGAGCCTGGATGAATTAAGCGAATATTTTGTAGATAATTTAGGATTAGATAAGGTGCGAGCCGATGAATTAGCTGATAAGCTAAGAGAGAATTTTTTCTTGCCCATTCTTAATAAGTTGGCTTTTTTAAGTCCGAACCCTTCACCTGAGGACCACACCATAATTAAAGATATTTTTAGCAAACAACTATTAAATGAGCTTACAGCTGATCCAGTTTTGATTAACGCCCTAAACCGTAAAATATTTATGTGGTTAAGCGAGGATCTAGATGGCGCTAAAAGACAAATTGAAAATGCCATGCTTAATAATCAAGAGACGATTACCCCGGGAAAAATAACAGTAAATAATGAAAAAGTGCCCGGAACAATTAGTAATTGGCTCCGTTGTTTCATGAGTGAGCAGGGGGCGGTTAATTTTGACTCGCTTAGCATATCTGAATTTTTAAGTTCATCTCGTAATACTGCTAATTTGACAGCTGAAGAGAAAAAGATTTTAAGCGCCCTACTCAACACTTATCGCAATATTAAATTTTTTCCTGATAGTATGCCTAGCGATGATGGTAGTGATTGGGCTATTATTCCTTTACCCATTGTGGAGTCAGCAGATACAACCCCTAGCCAATTATCTAGCCAACCAAAAGAAGAGAGACTGTCAGAAGAAGAGGTTCCGCCTCAAGCCTCTTCTGGGGCGGTTGCGTCAACTTTAGATGCGGACCGTATTAATAAGATTAATCAATTAAAATTATTGCTTAAACGTTATGGCGAGGATAGCATAGAGGGTCAGGCCATTGGGGAAGAAATTGCTAAGCTAGAGCGTGGCCAATAATATGTTTGATTATTTACAAAAATATCAACAAGTTCCTGCTGATGTTAAGGCTAAACTAGATAATCCTGCTGTAAAGAGCTTTATTCATCATCTTGAACAGGAATATCATATTTCTTTATTTTCTATTATTATAAAGGTAATGGTTAAAGATATTCCGCTTAGTCGTTTATCGTTCTATTTAGTAGAAAATGAAGGCCTGGATAAAGAACAAGCCCAAAAATTAGTAGCTGACCTACAAGCCAATGTTTTTATTTTGGTTAATGATTATTTGTCTCAACCGGTAGTTAAGCCCGTTAACATCAATAAAGTAGTTCAAGATAATCAGCCGCTCACTACTTCAACATCAGCTACTAATAACAATTTTATTTTTACCGACATTATAGAGAATGCTTTAAATAAATTTGTTAGTCAGCAGACATTGGTTAAAAAAGCCACTGATTTAAATCGTCTTCGTCAAATAGCCAAGACTTTCCTTTTAGGGGTTCGTAATGAGTCAGCGTTTACTGATATTGCCACTAAAGAAGTAGCTGAAGGCGGGCTAAGCCTTACCACTGAACAAGTCTCAGTTTTGCTGGAACAATTAAATAGCATTAAAAAAGATTTAGATCAACAAGCCAGAAAACAGATTAGCGCTCAGCCGCTAACCCGACCCACTGATGAACTTATTAGGCAATCTATTGTTCAAGATTTTGAGTCAGATTTATTAGTTAGTTTGCGTCAGATAGACAATAAAGAATACTTAGATCTTAAAACTGAATCAGAATTAGCACCAGGAGCGGTTGAGACGGCTAAACTTTTACCCCCCATCACAGAAGAGAAGCATAAAGAGCAGGCAGGACAAACAATTACTCCCAATGAGGCTTCTGTGGCCCCTAAGCCAGCCGAGGAGCAGCCAGTTAATCAAGCGGCCGCCGTGGTCATCCCCCTAGATCAAAGGACAACCGATATTAAGACAGGTAAAATTCGCATGGATGATGTTAAATTTACTCCTAAGACTTTGACGCCCGTTGATGAATTAGCTACAATTTCTTTAAAAAAGTTTCGTTATTTAGGTTCAACGGCCGCAGAAAGAGCTCAAAAAATTAAAGAGAAAATTGACCTTTTATCTGAATATGGTTATAGTAAACGTCTGCAGGGTATTAATGCATGGCGACATAGTCCACTAAACTCTCTTTATTTAAAAATTGGTCAGTTAAGTATTGATAGGGGTCAGCCAGCCGAACAAATTTTAGCCGAAGCAGCGCAGCAAGGGGAAGAAGACACCTTAACTTTAGATGAATTTAAGGCTATACTGACCTTAAATCAACAGCTTCGTTTTTAATTTTATGGAACAATTTACTGTACCACAATTTATTGATGAAGAAGATAAAATTTTAGGGCCAATAACTACTCGGCAATTTATTATTTTATTAGTAGCAGCTGGGGTTATTTTTGTGGAATATAAAATTTTTGATTTTTCCTTGTTTGTAGTGAGCGGCCTTATAACCGCTGGCGTCGCTGTGGCCCTAGCTTTTGGTAAAATAAATGGTCGCCCCTTTCATTTCTTTTTGTTAAATTTAGTTCAAAGTCTTTTTTCGCCCAAGCTACGAGTCTGGAATAAAAATTTTGGTAAAGCCGAGAAAATAGCTGATTTTGATCATCAAAACATTATTAAGGCCCAACCGCCAGCTACCAAGGTTCGTTTTACTTCCTCTCGATTGGCGGAGCTATCGCTTATTGTTGATACCCGTGGCGCCTATACTGGTGAAGTTCAAGAGCCAGAAGAATTAATTACTAAATCGTCTTAATTATGGCTAGTAATCAAAAAAATACGGCTATCTCCACTCAACGGTATTTAAAGATAGCTGATATTAAACAAGATACAGTAATTATGAAAGATGGCACTTTACGGGCGATTTTGATGGTTTCTAGTATTAATTTTGCCCTTAAGAGTGAAGATGAACAGGAAGCTATTATTAGCGCCTATATAACCTTTTTAAACAATATAGATTTTCTATTACAAATCGTAGTACAGTCGCGCGAATTAAATATTAATGGCTATCTTGAAGCTATGCGCAAGCAAGCCAATGAGCAAACTAATGAATTATTAAAAAATCAAACCTTTCAGTATATTGACTATGTTAGTCAGCTAGTTAGTTTGGGTAAAATTATGAATAAACGTTTTTATGTGGTTGTTCCTTACAACCCCATATCTGATAAACGCAAGGGTTTTTGGCAGTCGCTTGTTGAAGCCTTTAAACCAGTTGATGTTATTAATTTAAAAGAAGAACGATTTATTGTTTTAAAAAAACAACTAGAGAATCGGGTAGATAATATAGTTAGCGGCTTAACTTCTATGGGTTTAAACGCGGTTCGTTTAGACACCCAAGGACTTATTGAATTATTCTATAATTCTTATAATCAAAAAACCGCTGCTAACGAACCCCTAGATAGTATTGAAAAAATTAATATAAATAATAGTTTTTAACCATGTTTAAAATTAAGTCCACAAAACAATTATCGCCAGATGCTCAGAGTAAGTCCAATCCTTTAAGTAAGCAAAGTCTAGCTGCTTTATCGGAACAAGCTGCTTTGGCTGAAGAATTAATTGCTCAAGAAAAAGCTTACCGCTATGGCGTGGTTAATATTCGTGATTTAATTTCCCCAGCTAGTTTAGAGGTTAAGCCAAAATATTTATTACTTAATGGGCAATATGTGAGCACTATGTTTATTATAACTTATCCTCGCTATATTAGCGTGGGTTGGTTTGCCCCTATTTTAAATTTAAACGAATCTTTTGATATCGCCATGTTTTTTTATCCCATTAAGTCATCTATTGTCTTAAAGCAGTTAAAGAATAAGGTCGGCGTTTTAGAGGCGCAAATCAGCGCCGATATTGAAAAAGGCAACCCTCGTGATCCTATCAGAGAAACTGCCCTGCGCGATGTTGAAGCCTTGCGCGATGATTTAACCCAAGGAATAGAAAAGTTTTTTCAATTTGCTCTTTATGTTACAGTTTATGCCAACACTGAAGAGGAGTTGAATCAACTTATTAATCGTTTGGAAGATTTATTTGGCTCCAGACTAGTGTATTCTAAACGAGTTTTTTATCAAGCTGAACAAGGTTTTAACTCTACCCTACCATTGTGCGATGACGAACTTAATATTGCCTATAATATGAATTCTTCGCCAGTAGCTTCATCATTTCCTTTTATTTCTAGCGAGCTCACCAGTGATAATGGCATTTTGTATGGCATTAACCGGCACAATAATAGCCTTATTTTATTTGACCGTTTTAGCCTACCCAATGCTAATAGTGTTGTGTTTGCTACTTCTGGCGCTGGTAAAAGTTATGCCATTAAATTAGAGGTTTTAAGAACAATGATGATGGGTACTGACATTATTATTATTGATCCTGAATATGAATATAAGGCCTTAACTGAAGCAGTGGGCGGTACTTATATTAATATTTCTTTGGCTAGCGAAGCTAAGATTAACCCTTTTGATTTACCGCGTCCAGTAGGGCAAGAGACCAAGACTGAAGATATTATTCGTAGCGGGGTTATTACGGTCAAGGGCTTAGTAAGAATTATGCTAGGTAATTTAACCACCGAAGAAGATTCTATTATTGATATGGCTCTTCTTGAGACTTATGCAAAAAAGGATATTACCCCGGATAGTGATTTAAGTACCATTGAACCGCCAACCATGAAAGATTTTCAGTATATTCTAGAGGGTATGGAGGGTGGCGAGGGTTTAGCTTTAAGGCTTAAAAAATATACTGAGGGTACTTTCTCTAGTCTTTTTAATAGTTTGACTAATGTGGAGATGAATAATCAATTGGTGGCCTTCTCAGTTCGCGACCTTGAAGATGAATTAAGGCCGCTAGCTATTTATACTATCGTTAATTATATTTGGAATATTGTTCGCAGTGAACTTAAGCGGCGTATTTTAGTTATTGATGAAGCGTGGTGGCTAATGCAATATGAAGATAGTGCTAAATTTATCTATGCCTTAGTAAAGCGTTGCCGTAAATATTATTTAGGAGTAACAACTATTACTCAAGATGTTAATGATTTCTTACTTTCACCTTATGGCAAGGCTATAGTAACTAATTCAGCAATGCAAATTCTTTTAAAACAATCACCAGCGGCTGTTGATCTAGTGCAAAAAACTTTTATGTTGACCGAAGGTGAAAAATATTTACTGCTAGAAAGTGGGGTGGGGGAGGGTATATTTTTTGCTGGCAATAGGCACGCCGCTATTAAAGTAGTAGCTTCTTACTTAGAGGATCAGCTTATTACTTCTAACCCAGAACAATTATTAAAAATGGAAAAAGAAAATAAACTGGCCAATGAGCAAGAACAAATATGATAATAAATGATAACTTATTTAATTAATGACTATGAAAATTTCTTCAAAGACACGTGGTTGGTTGTTGTTAGGTATAGTTATTATTGTTTTAGCAATTTTGCTTTACCTCTTATTTAATGGTAAGTTTGAAGTTCAAGCGCCATTAATCAGTGAGCCACCGGTCGTTCAAGAGGGAGTGACCACCACCATCAGCGAGTCAGTATTAGAAATTTCGCCAGTTCAAGAAACCATTAGTCAGCCACCCCTAGATGATCGGGCCCGTAATGAAATACAATTAGAAAAAATGGCTTCTGCCTTTGTGGAACGTTGGGTAAGTTTATCTAATCAAGATAATTTCAGTAATTTAGCTATTTTGAAAAATCAGATGACTGATAAAATGATTAAATGGACTGATGAATATATTAAAAAACAAACAGCTTCATCATTAGACAATGATATATATATGGGTGTTCAGGGGCAAGCTTTGGTGGCCAATGGTACACTGGAAAACGATGCAGCAACATCAATAGACATAGATGTAAAAATCAGGGGTAAAGAGACAATAGCCTCTTCTCTTAATGAGCCAAAAGTATTCTATCAAGAATATAAGGTAAATATGGTGAAATCCGGGGGGACGTGGTTAGTAGATAAACTTACTTGGGGCGACCGACAATATTAGCAATAATTAGATTATCTTATATGAGGAGGGGAAATTCAATAATCCACCATTGGGTTATTTTAATGTCTACTAACATAATATGAATAAGCCACAATCCAGGCTGATATTAGTTGTCAGCTCGATTTTTTTTATTGTCCTATTATTGTTAGGCTTTTATAGCCATTACCATTCCAACAATAATTATCTTCAGATAATTTTTTTAAATATTGGCCAGGGCGATGCTACATTAATTACTACTACCGAGGGCCAGCATATTCTAATAGATTGTGGGCCACCTGATCAGGCTATTTTAAATGCCCTAGATCAGCAACTGGCTTGGTGGGATAGAAATATTGACATTATTATTATTACTCACGACCATGCCGATCATTGGGGAGGGTTAAAGGCAATACTAAAAAAATATAAGGTTAATCAAATAATTTCGGCTCAACCGCCACAGATGTCTACAGATTTGACTAGTATTTTAGATAGTTTTAGCAGTAAGGGTACTAAAATAACTAATTTATATGCGCCAGCCATTATTAATTTAACCGACGGCAGTAGGCTTGCTATCCTTTGGCCCACCCAAGAAGATATTGTTGAACAGAAAAATATAAATAATCAGTCATTAGTTATTAAATGGCAGTATGGCCAAAAATCATTTTTGTGGACCGGTGATTTAGAAACTGATGCCGAGGATAAATTGATGGCTCGTTATATAAACCAAGAGCCAATTAATGTTTTAAAGGTGGCCCATCATGGTTCTTGGACGGCTACTTCACCACAATGGCTTAATTATTGGCAGCCAGATTTGGCAGTTATTAGTGTTGGCATTAATAATAATCTTGGCCTTCCTAACGAAATAACCCTAGATCGTCTAAAAAGACAAGGTATTTCGATTTGGCGAACTGATATAGATAATCGGCTAGTTATTTATACTGATGGGCAAGCCTTGTGGCGGTAGTAAGATATACTGGTTTAGCCATACCTGGTAATGTTGCGGAAGATGCCACCATACCAGCTATTGATAATGCTTCTTTATTATAATGTAGGGTCAGGAATTGTGCGCTAGCGGTAAGATTATTCTAATTGGCAAAAGGGTTGGCAAATTTTTATACCTGGTTTATAATAAAATCAAGATTATATTACAATATTACAATAATATGGCAAAAAAAAGACAAGAACGGACCTTGGTTATTATTAAACCCGATGCCCTGAACCGTGGTTTAGCGGGTGAAATTATTCATCGTTTTGAGAGAAAAGGCTTAAAAATAGTAGGTATTAAGATGATTCAGCTGGATGATATTATTTTAGCCGAACATTACGCTCATTTAGTTGATCAGCCATTCTTCCCCCGTATTGCTAAATTTATGTCTGAGTGGCCAGTTATTGTAATGGCTTTAGAAGGATTGGAGGCCGTCAATAGTGTGCGTTTGCTTACTGGTGAGACGTTGGGCCGCCATGCTGATGCTGGCACTATTCGCGGTGATTATTCTATGAGTGTTCAAGCTAATATTGTTCATGCTTCGGATAGCATAGAGAATGCTCGCAAAGAATTGGCACGTTTTTTTAAACCAGAGGAACTTTTTGACTGGAATTGTTTAGATAGTCAAGCCATCTATGCTGAAGGTGAAGGAGAGGAGGATGATGACGAATAATAAACAGAATTTTCGGGCTATAGTATAATGGTAGTACGCGTGCATGGGGTGCATGTAGCTCCGGTTCAATTCCGGATAGCCCGACTAAGGAAGTTTCAATTAACCCACTAATATGAAAGAAAAACTAACCGAACCAACTAGATTTTTAGCAGAAAAAGAAGCAGAAGTAATAGAAAATATTGAGCGTCCTGAAGATAAGGAAGACTTTGAAGGCCAAAAAGTTTTAATAATTGGCGGTCCTGATGCTCATGGAGTTAGCATGGCAGTTAGTTCAGCCTTATATTTAGAAAAGCGGGGAGCAGAACCTACTATTTATGTTGGCTCACCGGTTATTCGCGAAGGAAGGGGAGCTACACATCCAGGGGCTTTTTATTGTAAGACTGTCCCCAACCTAAATGTCACTAATTATGATCGATTAATTATTGTTGACATTCCTCTAGATTTTAGGGATTTATCTGGTTCAGAGAAAGCGATCATTGAATTAGATGAACGACTTCGTCAAGATAGACAGCAAAGAAAGAAACCGCCCTTAGAACATTCTACTTTTTACCTCGATCATCATAGTACCACACAATTTACAGCGCCTCATGATTCCATTTTAATTAAAAATGTACCCATAGCTGAAGCATGTAAACTAGGAAATGACAAAACTCTTATTGGTCGAATAGGAGCTATCTGTGACCGCGATCCGGCCACCTTACCCATTACTTCAGAAGAAATGATGTTGGCCAGAGGACTTGACGCTGCCGTACGTCCTGACCCTGACGATGAACGTCCTTCATTGCCCAAAAATGCTAGCGAAGAAGAAAAACAAAATTATCAAAAACAATTACGCGAATGGGAAGATAGAGCCCAGCAACGATTAGAGGAGGCCGTTAAACGGCTTAAAGCTGAAGATTGGAGCTATTTTAAAAAAGAAGCAGAACGAATTAATCAAATAGAAATTCCTACTTCCGGTGGTTTTGGACAAATTGCTATCGTTGATACTCAAAATTTGACTAGTAAACTTGGTGTTTTAAAGTTGATGGAAATGGCTATTGAAAATATGGGGACTGATGAAACACCATACGCTATTGGTGTCTTACGAGAATTAGGTGATATAAAAATGGGACGTGAACCGGCTGATGTTATGACTGTGATTCGTCATTGGACGCGCGAAGATTTACCCTCAGTAGAAGAGATTATTACCCATCGTTTCGGTGAAGAATTCATTGAAAAGTATAAAATATATGGAGCAAAAAATGCCAAAACTTTACGGTTACCAGTAAATGATCAAGAAACGGCCAAGCTGACAGCACAGTTGGTTAGGGCCTTTGCAGGACGTGAAATGCCAGATTTTTCTCGGGTACGTTCAGTAGTAATGTGTGGTGATCCTAATTCGGGTAAATCTGTTTATTCAACTATTTTTCGCGAAGCTTTAAAAAATTTAGGTATACGAGTAGCTCATTTAGATTTGGACAAAGCTGCCCCCACCCCACAATGGTATTTAGAGGCAGAAATTGCCAGTAAGGAAGCAGAGTTGCTTTTTTCTCAAGGTAAATTATCTTCAGAAAAATTAGCCGAAGCTAGAAAAAAATTGGACGAAGCAGCTGAAAAGCGACGGGCCATGAAGCGACCTTGGTCTCTTGAATTGGCCGAAGAAGCCAAGCAAGAACTATTAGAAGCAGCACGAAATGAAAACAACGATTTTGTTATTGGTGATATCGGTGGGGGAAAAATTAAGAAAGATAGTGAAGGCAATATTGTTAAAATTACTCGTCTTACAGCTGAAAATGCTAAAATTTTAGAAGGTGCTGATGCGGTTATTATTGTTTCCAACAATCCTCAAGGCGCAGCAGAGTGGAAAAAATTAATTGAAACAGGGATTGATCCTGAAACTGGTGTAGAAATTAAACGAGATAAACCGATTCAAATTTTGGGAATTTATCAAAGTACGTTAGAAGGTAATGTCCAGAAAGTAGCTGGTGATAAAGAAATTGGCATTATTACTAACCTTGATCGCAGTAAGGCTGAGAAAAAATATAATCCGGCTATTTTTACTACTGCTATTTTTGTTAGTGAGGCAGTACAAAGACGAAGACAAAACATGAACGTTTAGTTTTGATAAATATTGTTATTATGGTATTAGAAAACATTGATGCAGCTTATAAACAACCGAAATCAGAAAAAATAGAAGATAAGATTGGTAATAAGGAATTACCAATTTGGGATAAAATGCCAGAAATTGTGGAGACCTTAAAAAATAACAACCGGTTAATTTTAGTTGCTGAAACTGGCAGTGGTAAGACTACCCAAGTACCTCAAGCTTTATGGGCTGAAGGTTTTGCTGAGCAAGGAAAAATTTTTGTAGTAGAAAATCGTGTGGCTGTGGCCGTAGAAATTGCTAAACGGGTTGCTGAAGAGATGAAAGTAAAAATTGGTCAAGAGGTTGGCTATCTTACCGGGCCAGAAAAAAAGAGTAGCCGTAGGGCTCAAATTATATTTTTAACTAGCGGAGTTTTTAAAAATATCATTCGTGAAGATCCTAAAATGGAGCAAGCATCGGTAGTACTTTTTGATGAATTTGATGAACGTTATCTACTTTCCGATATTGGTTTGGCATTAGTGGAGAAAGCTCAAGATCAAGGGAGCATGGTTAAATTTGGTCTTATGTCTGCTACCCTAAATGCTCAAAAATTTTCTGAACATTTTGGCGGGGCTCCTATAGTAGAAGCTAAGGGCAGACCATATCCGGTGGAATCTCATTATGCTGCCGATTCTATATCTTTATATCGGATGCCTGAAAAAAGTGCAGAATTAGCATTATCTATTCATCAATCTAGCTCTCATGGGGATATTCTAATTTTTATGCCTGGTAAACAAGAAATTAAAGCTACAATTGATGAAATGCTCAGCCGCAATATTACTGGAGCTACTATTTTACCCTTATATAGCGAGTTGTCACCTCAAGAACGTCATAGGGTTTTTGAAAAACAACCAGGAAGAAAAATAATAGTGGCGACTAATATTGCTGAACGCGGTTTGACTATAGATGGAATACGATATGTTATTGATTCTGGTTTGGTACGGATGAATGAATATGACCCAGCAGCTGATACCACTAAATTAATGACTGTCCCAACTGCTCAAGATTCTCTAAGACAACGTCAAGGACGAGCTGGTCGTACTCAGCCGGGTGAATGTTATTTTTTAATTACTGAAGATGAATTTAATCATCGTCCTACCACTACTAAGCCAGAAATTATGAGAACTTCTTTAAGAGAAGTGGTATTACAAATTAAGGCTATGGGCTATTCACGTGAAGAGGACTCAATTCGTTTAATTGATTCACCAGATAAAAAGAATTGGCAGATTGCTAAAAATCAACTTCGTTTATTGGGAGCTCTTGATCCACAGAATGAGGCTAAACTATCCGAATTTGGTTATAAATTATCCGAGCTATCTTGCGACCCACGAGAGGGAACAATGCTCTTACGAGGTTGTGAAATGGGCTGTGGGCAAGAAATGGCCCTTATTGCGGCTATTCGTACCAGTAAACGGTTACTTTATCGACCCCAAGACGAGATTGAACAAGCTGATGCAGCTCACAAACAATTTGAGATTTCAAATTTATCTGACCTTTTAAATTTAGCCAATACATATGAACAGGCAAAACGTATGAATTTTGATTCACGCTGGTGTCGCAAAAATTATATTTCTTGGACAGCATTACGTGAAGTGCAACAGAATTATTTACAGCTTCTAAACCAAATTAAGAAATTGGGTTACCAAATAAATCAAGACAAAGCTACGCCAGAGATTATTTGTCGAGCTATGGCTACTGGTTTTCCGGATAAAATTTTTGAGAATATCGGCCGTGGCTGGTACAGAAATACCACAACAGGCGAGGAGGCATTGTTAGGGCGAGAGTCGTGTGTTAGCGGTGATTTGATTATTGCTAATGAATTGATTACAATACAAACTAGAAGGGGCGGTGAACTACCCTTAATTACTTTAGCTACTAAATTAGAACCAACATGGCTTAATAATTAGGAGGGATATAATAACAAAAATATGAATGAAACAAAATTTACCCCCGAGGCTTATACTTCTCAAGAAACTAAGGAGCATGAGCCTAAAATTGAGAGATTATCAATTAATGATTTTGCCCGTGAAATTAAACTAGAGCCCGACGCCCAGGGTCGCATTACTTTTGGGCCAGAACATGTTCGATTAGCCTATGAATATGCCGAAAAATTAGCTCGCGACAAACAGGCTGAAGCTATTGTCATTGATGGAGTAGCTTCACCGGCAGTTATTGCCAGCCTTTTACATGGCGCTCACCCTGCTGAGGGTTATTTGACTTACATGCAAAAAGATCCAGAAGGAACAATGGTTAAAAATGAAATAAAAGTTTTAGAACCGTTACCGCAAGGAGATGGCAGTGGTCCTGAGGGATTTACTTGGTTTAAGAAAGAAGCCCCTGATTATACCTTAGTTGAATTTGCTCTCAGCGGAGATTTTAAGGCGGATGATTTAGCCAAGGTTATTCCTCCTGAGGTTGACCCAACAAAACCAGTATTAATTTCTGGCAGAGGTCCTCTTTATTTAACTCAGACAATTGCTGCTGGTTATCGACATTATAAAGGTGTTCCCGGCGTGGGTTTTTATCAGCCAGCTAGCAAATTTGGCCCAGCTAAAACTGAAATTGGCATTTCTCATAATGAAGATTTACCATTGGGCTTGAATTTTGGCGAACCGTCAGAAATTGGTTCTGCCAAGGAACAACTTGAGAAAGGCATTAACGAAAACTTGACTCAAATTAAAGAAGGTATTGAAAAAGGTCAAATATCTTCCGTCGAAGTACAAGGTAAAACAATAAAAATTACTTTGGAGAATGGAACAACATATAATATCTCAGTGCGAGAAGTAATAAAGAATGAATAGCTAAAAGATTAGCTAGACAATTTTTATAATTACAACAGCATTAAAACTATGCCCCAACACCAAAAATGGTGGAGTAAATTACAACACCCTTTATTTATGACTATTGTTAGTTGTATTGTTGTAATTTTACTTATATTGGGGTTACTCAAAAATACTCGTCAACTGTTGAATGCCCACAGAGAAATTAATCAAATAAAGACAGAAATCGACAACTTGGACAAAAAAAATACAGAAATTAGTTATCTAATTAGTTATCTGCAATCCAAAGAGTTTTTAGAAGAACAGGCACGGCTGAATTTTGGCCTGCAAAAGCCTAATGAACAGATAATAGTAGTCAAACAATCGGCTACTGATACAACTACTAATTTAGTAAATAGTCAAGTCTTTGATTTACCAGCGCCACCTCAGCCTAAACTGACAGTAAGTGCTAATCCTAAAAAATGGTTTGATTATTTTTTTGCTCCACAATAATAAATATTTTGAGCCCATGGTCGGATTCGAACCGACGACCTTTCCCTTACGAAGGGATTGCTCTACCAGCTAAGCTACACGGGCGGGAGCGGGTGAGCGGAGTTGAACCGCCATCTTCAGCTTGGGAAGCTGACATAATAACCGTTATACGACACCCGCTAAATAAACTTGGTCACTACTTTAAAATATGTTATAATGCCATTATAAGAAGAAAAGTTTTACTTCGTCAATTTTATTTATGTCTTTATCTCATAATATCATCTTTTTATTAAAATATCACCTTTTGATTTTATCTGCTTTTATAATTGGTGTTTTGCCTGGAGTTGTAATTGCTGATAGTTCAGCAAGTTCTACTTCGAGTGTTATCGGTCGAGCTAGTTGGTATAATTTTCGCCCTGGACTATTTGCCGCTTCTAATGTTTATTCACCAGGGCAAAAGGTTAGGGTTTACCATGATGCTTCTGGTAAATATGTTGATGTAGTCATTAATGACTATGGTCCTGATCCTAAAATATACCCCGATAGGGTAATTGATTTACAAAAGGAAGCCTTTGCTCAACTAGCTCCTTTGGGCGCTGGGGTTATTACTGTTAGATTAGAGCCTTTACCGAAGGGGGAAGATTTGTCTATCGTTTCTCAACCCGTTTCTTCTTTGGCGGTAGCTATTACTTCTACTAGTCCTAAGGTTTTAAGTAATCAAACGGGCCGCGATTTATCTAAAGAACAGGCAGCCCTAGCTCAGTTTACTAAACTATACGGTCGCTTACCCAAGGATTCCGTAGATTGGCAGATTATTAATGATCTAGCCTACAATAGTTTAAAAAGAGATCTAAATAAAGAAAAATTAGCCCTAACTCAATTTACTAAACTATACGGTCGCTTACCCAAGGATTCCGTAGATTGGCAGATTATTAAGGACATTGCCTATTACCAAAAATTACCCAAGACTAATAATAATTTTAAGGCGGTCAATATCTCTAACCAAGAGGCAGCAGCCGCTATTGTCCTAGACGGAGATAATGGCCAGGTTTTATGGGAAAGAAATGCCACCCAGGTTTTACCTATCGCTAGTCTAACCAAACTGGTCGCTGTTAAAACATTTTTAGATGTTAAACCCGACCTTGATAAAGTCGTTACTTATAGTCAAGAAGATGAAAAAGAAATAGGAAAATATTGTACCCCATCTGAAGCGGCGATGGTAAATTTACGAGATGGCGATCAGGTAAAAGTACGCGATTTGGTTTATTCAGCGCTTATAGGCTCAGCTAATAATGCCGTAGAATCACTGGTGAGATTAAGTGGTCTAACCCGTGACGAGTTTATAAACAAAATGAATGCTAATGCTAAAAAATGGGGCGCCACTTCTACTAAATTCGTTGAGCCCACCGGTTTATCGCCGGATAATGTCAGCACGGCTAAAGATTATGCCTTAATTCTTAAAAATATTAGCCAAGATGCTACCATTAAAAAGATTAGCACAACAGCTAGCTATCAATTCAGCACTATCAATACCAAGCAAAGCCATACTATTAAAAATACCAACAAACTCTTGAGAGAAGGAAATTTTTCTTTAGAGACATCTAAGACCGGTTATCTTACAGAAGCTGGCCATTGTTTAGCTATGGCGGCTCAGCAACAAGATACTAAACAACATTTTATCGTTGTAACCCTAGGTTCACCAACTTGGTCCAAGAGCTATGAAGTAGCTAGCAGATTATTAACTACCGCTCTAAATTAGTAAACCATTATGATTCAATTTATTCATGCAAGTAAGTTTTACCCGCCCCAAACTAAGGCTTTAGATAACCTGAGTTTACATATTTATCCCGGTGAATTTGTTTCTATTGTTGGTCAATCGGGCAGTGGCAAAACTACTATAGTAAAATGCTTAATTGGTGAAGAAAAATTAGACGAAGGCCGAGTTTTAGTCGGTGATTGGGACATAACTCATATTTCTAATCGAGAAATTCCTTATCTCAGACGGCAGATTGGTGTTATTTTTCAAGATTTTAAATTATTACCAAAAAAAACGCTAGCTGAAAATGTGGCTTTTGCCCTACAAGTTTGCGGGAAATCACCAAAAAAGATTAAAGCTATTGTGCCCAGTGTTATGAAAATTGTTGGTTTAACTGAACAAATGAACCGCTATCCCAATGAAGTTTCGGGCGGGGAACAGCAACGAGCAGCCATTGCCCGAGCTTTAGTCTATCAGCCAAAGATTTTAATAGCTGATGAACCTACCGGTAACCTGGACTCCATTAATGCTGAGGAAATTGTCAATTTGCTTTTAAAAATTAATGATTTAGGCACAACCGTTATTTTAGTGACCCATAACCGAGAGATAGTTAATAGCCTTAATCGACGGGTTATTACTATTAGCGATGGACGATTGGTCAACGATCAGGCCAAGGGTAAATATATAATTTAATCTTTATGTTATTATCTTTAGGGCGAATTATTAAATTTGGCTTTCAGGATGTGTGGCGTAATTTTTGGCTATCTCTAGCCACTGTCATGATTTTAGTTTTGACTTTATTTTCAGTTGATTTATTACTTTCTTTAAGAATTATCGGTCAAGCGGCAGTGGATAATCTTAAAAATCGGGTTGATGTCTCTATTTATTTAAAGCAAGGCATATCAGAAGATAAAATTTTAAATCTCAAAGCTCGTCTAGCTAACTTAAATAATGTTCAAGAGGTTATTTATATTTCTCAAAGTGAGGCCCTTGAATCTTTTCAAAAACGTCATCAATCCGATCCAGAGATTCTCCAAGCCCTTCAAGAACTAGACCAAAATCCACTGGCTCCCACACTAACAGTAAAACCTAAAGACCCTGACCACTATGAAGAACTTGTTGAAGAACTTGATCAGATTCAAGATCCAATTATTGAATCGCGCAATTTCCAAGATAATAAAAAATTATTAGATAAAATTAACTATATTACCGACAAAATTAATAATGCCGCCATAATTATTAGCTCCATTTTTTTGTTAATTATGATTTTGGTGATGTTTAATTCAGTGCGACTAGCTATTTATAGCCATCGACAAGAAATAATAATTATGAAATTAGTAGGGGCTTCTAATTTTTTTATCAAAGCGCCCTTCCTATTTTCTAGCTTAATTTACACATTTATGGGGGTAGTTTTAACAGTTGTCATTTTCTATTCCTTTTTGACCGTCTTACAGCCGTATTTAGATACTTTTTTCTTTGGTTATAATATTGATTTGATAACCTATTTTAATGGTCATTGGTTGGAAATTGCTGGCTTGCAATTTGTTGGCGCAGCCATCATCAATTTACTAGCTAGTTATATAGCGGTAGGTAAATATTCTAAGATCTAAAAATTCATGTTAAGTCAAAGACAGGAAAAATTGATTAAATCTTTACACACCGAAAAAGGCAGAAAAAAAGCTAAGTTATGGCTGGTAGAAGGGACAAAGTGTCTAGAATCGGCTGGGCCAGCCGTGCAACTACGATTTGGTCCTGAAGACAGCCGTCATTTTTCTTATTTGACCACTACTGATACCCCGCCAACCATAGCTGGATTAGCTATTGCTCCTCAATTTCAGCTTAGTGATGTTACTGCCAAAAAAACGATTCTCGTCTTAGACCATCTGCAAGATCCTGGTAATGTGGGCACCATCATTCGTCTAGCTAAAGCCTTTAATGCTGGGATTATATTGTGTGAGTGTGCTGACCCTGGTAATACTAAAGTTATTCGTTCTTCGGCTGGTTCAGTGTTTACTACTCCCTGGATCATTATGTCGTCCCAGATGGTCTCTGAGTGGCTAGCTGAAACTGATTTTATAATCTATCGTTTAGAAAATAAAAAGGGCGCTCAGGAGCTAAATGTTAAGTCCAGTAAATTCTTATCTACTGACCAAATAATTATTATTGTTGGTTCAGAAGGGCAGGGGATTAAGCTAAAAGTTTCCGGGCAAGCAATAGCTATTCGGCATGAGCCTAGCGTTGATTCACTTAATGTAGCGGCAGCCGTAGCTATTGCCTTATTTTTACGCTATCAAAATAACAATAAACTATGAATAAAAACATTGAAACACGTACTATCAGGGCCATTCAATATGGTTGTGGTAAAATGGGCAGCCTTATTATGAAATATCTTAATGAAAAGGGGGTAGAGATAGTCGGCGCTATTGATAATAATCCTGTATTAATCGGTCAGGATATTGGTGATTTAATGGGGCTTAACCAAAAACTTGGCCTTACTGTTCATAGCCATCCTGAAGAAGTTTTTGCCGCTAACCCAGCCGATGTTTGTATTGTGGCTATTAATGGACTATTAACTGAAATTTATCCTTTATTAACGATTCCTTTGAAGTATGGGGTTAACACTATTACTACTTGCAGCGAAGCAGTCTTTCCTTGGACCACTTCTCCTGAATTTGCTAAGCGGCTGGATGAATTAGCTAAAAAAAATTATTGCACTTTAACAGCTAGCGGTTACCAAGATATATTCTGGGGTCATTTAATTTCTAACTTAGCTGGCGGCAGTCAAAAAATTAATGTTTTAGAAGGTACAACTAATTATAATCTTGAAGAATATGGTATATCCATGGCTAAAAGTTACGGAGTAGATTTTAATATTGATGAATTTAATAAGAAAATTGGCCAAAACAATCTTTTACCTTCACCCATTTGGAATGCCGCTGAATGGTTAGCGGCTCGTTTAGGCTGGACCGTAAAAAATATTAATCAAAAATTAGTACCTATTATTGCGGAGCAGCCAACATTGAGTTCCCTTTTAAATAAAACAATATCGGCTGGTAACTGTTTAGGCTTAACAGTTACTATTAATTTAGAAACTAACGAAGGCCCTATTATCCAATTACAACACCGGGGTCAAGTCGGCAGTGCTGGTCAGCTCAATATTAGTGAGTGGACAATAAAGGGCGAGTTTACTACTAAATTACGTCTTGAGCAAGAATCAACCATAAAAACCGCCTGTGCCACCATTGTTAACCGCGTGCCAGAAGTGATGATGGCTAAACCTGGATATATAACTACTAATAATTGGCCAGGGACAAGTTACCGTGAACGTCCGCTGTCGAGTTATTTACCATTAAAATAGCTCGGGGACAAGGATTCGAACCTCGATTAATGGCTCCAAAGGCCACTGTCCTACCCTTAGACGATCCCCGAAAAATTTTCTTTATCATAACTTAATCATTACAACTTGTCAAAAATAATTAAATTCTATGAATATCAAGCAACCCATCTTATGTTTAGTATTAGCACTAATAGCTGCTGTTTACCCTGGTAAACCATTATTAGCGGAAAATATTAAAGCCGTAGATGAATTTGTTGAAGAAACAGCCACGATCGCCGCTATTCATAGGGTCTTACCAGCCGTAGTAAGTATTACGGTGACTGAAAGGGTACCTCAAAATATAAATGGTGTCATAACTACTAAAAAAATTGTTGTCGGCTCAGGCACCGGCTTTGTTATTTCCAGTGATGGGCTTATTTTAACCAATCGCCATGTGGTTAATAAGAAAGGGGAGGGCGAATATAGAGTTCGTTTTCAATCTGGCAAGAATTATTATGCTCAATTTATTGGGGTTGATCCACTTAATGATCTGGCTATCCTAAAAATTTTTGATAAAAATCTCCCCATTGTTCAGCTAGGCGATAGCGATAAATTACATTTGGGCTCAACTGTTATAGCCATTGGTAATGCCTTGGGCCGTTACCAAAATAGCGCAACCAAAGGTATTGTAAGTGGTATTGGTCGCAATCTTTATGCTAGTGATGATGAAGGTGATGAAACTAATTTAACTAATGTTATTCAGACCGATGCTCAAATTAACCCTGGTAATTCAGGGGGTCCTTTAATTAACTTGAAAGGAGAAGTGGTGGGCATTAATGTTGCTATTGATACTAGCGGCGATGCTATTGGTTTTGCTATTCCTATTAATGATGCTAAATCGGTTATTACAAGTGTTAAACAAACCGGCCGTATTATTAGACCAAGACTAGGGGTGAACTATATTATGCTTAATGAAGATTTAGCTGCTGAGAATAACTTACCAGTAACTCAGGGTGCTTGGCTGGTAGATAGTCCAGATCAGCCAGCTATTATGCCCAATTCGCCAGCCCAAAAAGCTGGACTTCAAGCTAATGATATCATTTTAGAAATTAATGCTCAGCCACTTAATGAACAGCTTAGTCTTACCCAAAAAATTCAGCAATATCGTCCCGGTCAAACTATTGGTTTGCGGGTTTTACGAGGTGGACGGCAATTAATTATTAAGGTTACTTTAGATGAATTTATCTAGATACAATAAAATTATAAGTATGAAAGAGCAATTTGATTTAATTACTATTGGCGGAGCGACTGAAGATTTATTTTTAACTATTGACAATTACCAAATAATAGACAACCCCCGGGATATTTTAGCTCAAAAATTATTAGCTATTGAATACGGCGCTAAGACATTGGCCAAGAAAAGTTTTTTAGGTTACGGAGGTGGAGCAAGTAATGTGGCAGTAGCTGTCGCTCGCCATGGGTTAAAATCAACCATCATAACTGCCATTGGAGATGATCAGCGGGGGAATAATATATTAAAAAATTTAAAGTCTCATGGTGTTGGTAGCCATTATGTTCAAGTTATTGCCGAACAACAATCAGCTGTATCGGTAGTGCTAATTGGTCAAGACGGTGAACATAGCGTTATTTGTTATCGAGGCGCTAATGACTTAATGACCATAGACCCTAATACCATAGCCGAGATAAACAGTCCTTGGTTATATATTTCTTCTTTAAGCGGCCAAAATTGGCATAAAAATTTAGTTAATATCTTTAGTTCCAATAAATTAATAGCTTGGAATCCAGGCCAAACTCAACTTATGGCCGGCATTGCTAAGCTTAAAAAATTCTTGAGCAAAACTGCTATTCTTATTATTAATCATGATGAAGCCCTACAATTAGTCTCTACGGATACTTCTTTAAAACCACAACAAATCAAAACCTATAACCAGAATATTGAGTTATTAATAAAAAAGATTGCTAGCTATGGTTCTCACCTGGTAATTATTACCAAGGATAAAGAAGGCGCCTGGTCCTATGATGGTGGGGAATTAATGCATCAACCAGCTTATTTGACTAAAAATGTTGTAGATACCACCGGAGTAGGGGATGCTTTTAGCGGCACATTTATTACTAATTTTATCATCACCAATAATGTTCGCCAATCATTGCGAGCTGCTGCTCAACAGTCGGCTATCATCTTAAAAGCTGGGGGAGCGCAGTCCTGGCCCCCAGTAAAAAACATTAAATATGCCCGAATTACCCGAGGTAGAAACAATTGTAAAAGATCTTAAAGAGTTAATAGTCAATAAAGATATTAAAGAGATTATCGCTTTAGACAAACAATTTACGAGTTTCAATGAAGCTCGTAGGCAGTCATTAATTATCGGACAAAAAATACTGGATGTTTCAAGGCGGGGTAAATATATAGCCATAAAATTAGCCAATATCTACTATTTAGTAATTCACTTAAAAATGACTGGCCAATTAATTTGGGTAAAAGGTGCAAAATGGCTAGCTGGCGGGCATCCTACTGATGATTTAACTACTGTTACTAAACCTACTTGGCCTAATAATACAACTCGCTTAATAATAAATTTTTCTGATGGCAGTACTTTATATTTTAATGATGCCAGAAGATTTGGCTGGATAAAGTTAATGAGTGAAGCTGAATGGCAAGACTACCAAAATAAACTAGGCGTTGAACCGCTAAATAAAAATTTTACTGAGGAATTTCTACAGGCCCTTTTGGCGCAAAAACCGCGTTCTCGCATTAAGCCACTACTGTTAAATCAACAATATATAGCCGGGCTAGGCAATATTTATACCGATGAATCTTTATTTAGAGCCGGTATTAGACCGGACCGCTTAGCAAGCCACATAACTTCAGCTGAGGCCGCTAAATTAGCATCAGCTATTCGGGTAGTATTAACTGAAGCTATTAAGCATCGTGGCACAACCTTTAGTGATTATCGTGATGGCCGTGGTCAGAAGGGCAATTTCGTTAATTATTTACAAGTTTACGGGCGAACGGGCCAACAATGTCATCGCTGCGGACAAATTATTCAAAAGACTATTCTAGCTGGTCGAGGCACTCATTTTTGCCCGCACTGTCAACAATAATTTTCCCATTTTTGTTTCTTGTGTTATAATATCTTAATAAGATAAATTAGTTATGAAGCACCGCCTCAATATAGTAAAGTATAGCAAGCTATTTGTTTGGCTGATGTTTTTAGCGTTATTGGGATTAATGAGCCGCCCTCTTAATACTCAA